>Ga0209755_10000034_pt1 | contig 235745 bp, 216 predicted proteins | sample TergutCo191P1_FD_187301 | JGI IMG/M metagenome (GOLD analysis project Ga0209755, IMG submission 187301) | Cornitermes sp. P1 segment gut microbial communities from Petit-Saut dam, French Guiana - Co191P1 (SPAdes) (version 2) | ecosystem: Host-associated > Arthropoda: Insects > Digestive...
ATAACGTACCTTTGCCATCTTCGTGATCCAATCTTCCTGTCTATGCGGCAATAGTTCGCCTGTACGTAAATCAATAGTCCCATTTTCAACATTCAACAGCCACGGATTAGCATCAAGATCATCAACAGAAGCGTTCAATTCGGGAATAAAACTCGCACCTTCTACAAACGCTTTTCTCCGCCGTATTGATTCGCCCTGAATAGCGTACTTCTCAATTTCAAACCGTTCTCTGTAATCGGCAGTCTTTTTAATCTCGGAATAAATACCTCGAACCACATCGAGTGCTTTGGTATAAATCAACGCTCCGCTGTCCGCTACCCAATGCGTACCGTTCCAAACAACCCATTTTTTCCACGACGCGATGTAACGAACATCGTTTCCGTATTTCGTCAATATTCTGTGTGCTGTAGTTGAATCCGTGAACTGTAACAATCCCATTTGAAGCTGATGAATACGAAGGTGAACCGCTTCCTCTCTGAGTACATCCTCAGTGTTGCTTGTTAAATTTTTTCTGTGCATAATAACTCCTTGCGTTTAGATTTAATGTTCAAAATGTAAGATGTTCCGACAGCATAGGAAATAAGTATTTTACGCAAATTTTGTGAGATTGAGAGATATTAAAACTAATAGAACTATCTTGACAAGACAATTTTTGTCCAGTAAAGTAAGATATGGACTTTGGAACAAAATTAAAAAGCTTAAGAAAAGAACGCAATGAGACCCTTCACACAGTAGCAGTAGGAACAAACATAGATATGACCTTACTTTCAAAATTTGAACGTAAGGAACGAATGCCCACCAACGAACAGGTTGGGAGAATAGCAGAATATTATCAAATTGACATAAAAAAATTAAATATTGAATTAACCGCCGAAAAAATTATATTTGAATACGGCTTAAATGATACCACGTATGAAGCAGTAAATTTAGTTTGTGAAAGATTTGCTTCATATCCTGAATACCGCAAAAAAAAGAAGAGAAATAATGAAACTATTAACAGATAAAGTAAATTTAGTTCTTGGCGATGCCATATCTAACATGAAGGAATTACCGGATAATTCATTTGATCTGGCAATATGTGATCCTCCTTACGGAGCGGCTTCTGAAAAAAAATGGGCTTATGATAGCGATACAAAAACAAACGGTTTCGGTGGCAGTTGGAAACTTAATAACGAAGCTTGGGATCTACTGTCAAAAAACGAAAATTTTTCTCAAACATATACATGGTTAAATGAACTAAAAAGATTGGTAAAGCCAACAGGCTCTATATGGATTCATGCAACCTACCACAATTCCGGATTTGTCAATACATGCTGCCAGTTACTTGATATTGAAATTATCAATGAAATAATATGGTATAAAAGAAATGCGTTTCCAAATTTATCAGCAAGAAGATTAACCGCAAGCCATGAAACAATTTTTTGGGTTCATACAGGGGGAAATAATCGTGAATATTATTTTAATTATGATGAAGTAAAAGAAGCAGCGTTTCCGGAAGATAAACTAAAAGAGCAAGGAAAACAATTACGAACAGTTTGGGATATTCCTAATAATAAAGCAAAAAATGAAATAGCATACGGCTCACATCCAACGCAAAAGCCTTTGCGTCTCATTGACAGAATAATGCTAATATCGGCATTAAAAGGCGGTAAACTGTTAGTGCCATTTTCAGGATCAGGAACAGAAATCCTTTCTGGACTAAAATATGATATGGGTATTTGCGCTTTTGAAATTAATAAAGAATATTATGATTTGTCTATCAAAAGGATAAATAAATTTATCAAAGAAACAGAGGAGATGTTAATTAAATGGTAAACACAATTAAAAAATTTCCTCCTGTAATTAAATGGTCTGGAAGTAAAAGAAATATTGCAAATAATTTATGTAAATTGATACCGGACTGTAAAAGATATTTTGAACCGTTTCTCGGCGGTGGAGCACTTTTACCATTTCGCAAAATAGAACAAGGCTTTGCCAGTGACATAATTCCTGAATTAATATCTTTATGGTCGGCTATTAAAACAAGCCCTGAAAAAGTGTCTTCTGAATATAAAAAAAGATGGAATAAACTGCAAAAGGAAGGTTATGAAGTATTTTATGAAATCAGAGACAATTTCAATACAACAAGAAATCTTAATGATTTTTTATTCTTAACTAGAACTTGTGTGAATGGATTAATTAGATATAACAATAACGGCGATTTTAACAATTCATTTCATCTAACAAGACCAGGCATTAACCCTGATAAATTAAAAACTATTATTTATCAATGGCATTTTATCATTAAAAATATTGAATTTAATAACTGTGATTATAGAGAATTAACATCAAATGCAACGAAAGGAGATTTTGTTTTCTTCGATCCGCCTTATGGCGGCACAAAAGGTCGCTATACAAAAGAACCGTTTGATTTAAATGAGTTTTTTTATGAACTTTCACGGTTAAATCAAAAAGGCGTAAAATGGATTCTAACTTTTGACGGGCAAGCTGGAAAACGTAATTATCAGTATGAGTTACCAGAAGAACTGTATCACCAAAAAATATATATGGAAACAGGACATTCACCATTTACAAAACTAATGAATACTACCATTGATAATGTAAATGAATCAGTATACCTTAACTTCGAGCCCGCCCCCGAATTCTTTAGAACGGCTAATAATAATATCACTAATGAATTGGCATTGTTTGCTACATAAAGTATGTAATATTGAACATTCGGGATAACATTTAAACTCAAACGCAATAACAAAATCTAATTTACCGTCTTTCATCGCTTTAGACATTTGATCAATATTTTTATAACAGAAAGCTCCGCCGGAATAAATAGTTGGAGTCTTTAACGAAAACTTATTTTTTTGATAAATTGCCCAACTTCCGTCATTTTCTCTAAAAGCAGTAGGTTGACTTTTCAATAATAAGTTAATATAACTTTTTAATCGAATTCCAATATTATCATCAAGATTAACAGCCAAATTCTTTGATTCAATAGATAAAAAGACAGTTTTATTATCTATGCCAATTTGTATAACATGATCAGGACGTTTTGCTTTTGCTTCTGATACTCTTGGTAAGGATGTCCATCTGTACTCTGCATTTGTATCTTTTAAGAAAATAGTAATTCCGCTCCAGTCACCTCCTGGCGGATTGCACATCGCCTCATATATATTTAGAGGATTGTTTTTTGTGAACAATGAATGTATGGCTGTATCAACATCATGTTCACCAAATTCTACATATGAATTTGCGGCATTAAGGATTATCTTTTTGTTAATCTTATTTATATTACTTTGAATTGTTTTACCCATAGGACCAAATTCAGAAGTAACACTGTCAACAAGAATATAATTACTCAAATTAATAACAGCTTGCCATAAGCCATTGTCATTGGAGAGTGAAACATAATCATTATTAAACCTATTCCAAGTATTTTTATGAGCAGGACCGTAGACAATAGATAAAATATCAATATCATTTCCGAAGAGCATCCTTGCAAGCGGAACTAATCCACGATCAGGTCGGGAATCGTCTCCACGAGGTTTAAATCCAGTTAACCACACAATCAAAAGAGGAGAGTTTTTCTTGTTTATATCAGCAGCGATATTTTTTATTTCTTTAGAATTATAAATACTGCCGAGTATTTTTGAAAATAATTTTATATTACCATTTGCAATCAAACAAATCGGAATATCCTTTGCACCTATAGAAAGACAATTTAATGCCATCGTATCCCTTAATAATTTTACCATTGTTGCAGTTATATTTACTTTAGAAGATATTTTCTTTTTCCAGAACTGTTTATTATTCAAACTTTTAATCCAGTGAACCTTTTCTATACCAGTTGGGATTTCAAGAAAATCATCCCATTCATTCCCTCTAAAAGTATCAACAGACTTTCTATCATCAGATAAAATTTTTACCAGCGACAACCCTTTTTCCTCAAGTATATCAAATGATTTATCTTGTTTTTCATTATCAATTAGGAAACGAATTAATTGCAGACTGGCATCCCTGCCAAATACAGGCAAAAATTTCCCTCGTAATTTTTCTGTGATAGCAGGGTGAGCTTCATAGATAGGAATACAAACAACATTTGAATTCTTAGCCGCAGTTAAATATGAAAAAGGCACAATAGGGTTTGGAAATCTTGGAGCCTTAACTTTTCTATCAGCATCTAATTCAACGCCGCCTACCTCCGCAAAATACAGATAAGGAATACCCAACGCAGCGCAAGTTACAGCCCTGCCATTTCTTTGCCATGCATTATTTCCCGCTGGAAGCGCATTACAATACTCCACAGCAAACAGTATTTCTTCTTCCATGTTTTCCATTAATCTGGTTACATACGAATCTGCAGCTTCTCTTAACGGAGCACCGTGTTTAGCAAACTCTTTATTTATATTTATGCCCCATCGATCATGTCCGGCAAACAATTCAACTTTGATGATTTTTTTGGAGACATTCAAGTTATATGAAGGAAAATACAGGCAATTTGAGAAATTCTCAGGCTGTGCGTCAAATGCATTAGCCAGAAGTAATAGAGTACGTTCACATTCTATAATATTGTCGCCATGGATTCTTAGTATCATATCATTCCTTCTCGAAAGATAGCATTTTTTACAGTTTTTTTCTATAGCTTTCGTTGTTCAAAACTGTTGTGATATTATATTTATAATCTAATCTTTCTTAAACTATTTTTTGTTGTATTATAAACCAGCCATTATCCCATTAACTGGATATTTTCGAAGCGGGAGAAGCATACCATTATTAAATGGTTTTTCAACAATTAGCATATAAAGCATGGAAATGATGAATTTTTTTAATAAAATGAAGAAATATCATAAAAAACACCGAAATACGCAGATAAAACTGGCACAAATGCTTGAAACTTCAATTAGCTAACTTAGACGAAATTGAGATAAACAACCGATTGACCTCAGGGAAAAACTAATCTAAGAGACTATGAAACTAAACGTTTATATAATAAAATTGTAATAAATTATATATACTGAGGAATCTAGTTGCAGAAATTAACATTTGATGAGTTTGTTCGTTCTCTTAATCAAAATAAAGATACAGCTCATTCGTTACTGCTGGGTGCAGGTGCTTCAGTAGAATCTGGAATACTATCTGCTTCTGATTGTATTTGGGATTGGAAAAACGATATCTTTATTTCTCAAAATCCATCAATGATTAATTCATTTAGAAATGTTAAAACAGATAATGCCAGAAATAGAATTCAAATATGGTTGGATAATCAGGGAATTTATCCTAAACAAAATACAGATGAAGAATATTCATTTTATGCAGAAAAAGCACTTCCTATTGACGAAGATCGTCGGAAATATTTTCAACATTTAACAGAAAACAAAAAACCAAGTTTAGGCTATCATTTAATTTCAATGTTGGCAGAAACGGGATGGATAAAATCTGTTTGGACAACAAACTTTGATGGTTTAATTTTTAAAGCTGCACACCAATATAATTTTACTCCAATTGAAATTACGCTTGAATCACAAGATAGAATTTATAGAAATACAAATAATAATGAATTATTATACGTTGCTTTGCATGGTGATTACAAATATGGCGCATTGAAAAATACTGTAAAAGAATTAGATTCTCAAAGTGATATTTTGATCAAAGCTCTTAAACATGAACTCTCAATACGCAATTTTATAATTTTAGGTTATAGCGGACGTGATAAATCGCTTATGACAGCCATAAAAGAAGCCTACCAACAACCTGGTGCAGGAAGACTTTATTGGTGCGGTTATGGTAACTGCCCTCCAGTTGTAGATGATCTAATTAATTCAATTAATTCATTTGGTAGAAACGCGTTTTATATTCCAACTGATGGTTTTGACAAAACGATGCTACTTATTTCTAAGCATTGCATGAGTACAGATTCAAACTTTCTTACTCGCTTAGATACATTGATTAACGCTTTAGGCACACAAATTAACTTAAATACGTCTGCATTTCAATCTATACAAGGAACAAGAACAAAAATAGTAAAAACAAATATTTATCCTATTAGTATTCCTTCAACTTGCTATCAATTTGAATACTCTCTAAAACCTGAAGAAAAACCATGGGATTTTTGTAAAGAACTTTCTAAGAAAGATATTATAGCCGTACCTAATAAAGGTTTTATTTATGCATGGGGTGAAAAGAAAAATATTTTACAAGTTTGTTCAGGAAAATTTGCATATGAAATAACCATTATTCCATTTAGCAAACAAATGGTTCAGCAAAATAGTGTATTTGCTGAAATGTTATTACGTGCTTTAACATCATTATTAGGTGAAATTAATAATTTTTCTTTTTCCAAAGATCGCATCTGGGATACACAAATGCAATTTTTATGTAAAATTGATAATAAAGAAATATTTGCTTATTTAGGTATTCAATTATCATTAGTTATTGATGAAGATCGTATTTATTTATCAATCGCTCCATCATATCATTTTAAAGATTCAGAAAAATACACTAAAGAAATAATTAAAATATTTTCAGATCATTTTAATAAAAAAATAAATTATCCAAAACCTAATCTAAATATCAATAATTATGTAGACGAATGGATAAAAAGAATTATTAAAGCCCCAAAGCTTTCATTGCAATATCCTATAAAAAGCAATGAAGGGTTCAATTTTTCTATTGGTTCAAATAGCGCATTAGTTGGTATAAACAAACAATCTAAAAACAATAATATACATATACCGGATTTTATAAACAAAAAAAGAATTGTTTTTAATGGAATAGAATCTTTTGATCCTGAATTAGTGTTTTTTAATTCTGCTCAAAATAAAATGACAAATGATTTTCATCCAATGCGTGGACTAATACAAAATAATCCTTATGATTATACAATTAGTAATAAAATATTAAAACCTTCAATAAATGTAGGCATAATTTGTCCCAAAACTAAAAATACTGAATTTTATTCCTTTATACAACAATTAAATAACCCTCATCCTGTTAAATATAATCCAGATTATGTTATACCTTTTCCAGGCTTCTTTAACAGTTTTAAAATTGGATTAAATTTACCTATTCCAAACTCAACACATTGGCTTGAATTACAAATATCATCAAAAACAGAACTGAAACAATTAGCAGTAGAATTAGGTCAATTAATAAATCATAGGCTTGAGCAATTTAATTCATCCCAAATTGATGTCGTATTAATTTATATACCAAAAGAATATGAGTATTTAACCTCATATTCAGATGATACAGAAATTTTTGATTTACATAATTTTGTTAAGGCTTACGCTGTACAGAAAGGAATATCCACTCAATTTATTAGAGAAAAAACATTAGAAAGTGATATGCGATGTCAAATAATGTGGTCTTTATAATTAGCTATTTATGTTAAATCATGCAGAATTCCGTGGATTATTTCAGGCTTAGAAGAGGATACCGCTTTTGCTGGAATAGGTTATAGTATAAATAAAATAAAAAACGGAACAAATATTATAGTTGGTTGCAGTCATATATATTCTGCTGATGGTCAAGGATTAAAATATAAACTTGCAAAAATTGACAATGCAACATTTGACCGTAAAAAGAACCCTTACTTATCAGAAGATGAAGCCTACAAATTAGGACTTAATATTAAAGAATTATTTTATAAATCTTTCACAGAAATACCAAAACGTGTTGTCATCCATAAACGTACACCATTTAAAAAAAATGAAATCAATGGCATTGTTAAATGTTTATCTTCATCAGGAATATATAATATTGATCTGTTAGAAATTAATTTTGAAGAAAATTTCAGATGTTTTGAGTATGCAAAAGATTTTAACATTGATGGATTTCCGGTAAGACGTGGATTGTGTTTTCCTATAAACAATAATACTATGCTTTTATACACACATGGTATTGCTCCATCTGTTAGAAATCCAAATTATAGATATATACAGGGCGGAAAAACAATTCCAATGCCAATAAAAGTTGTAAAACATTTCGGAAACGGCACTATAACTCAAATCGCAAGTGAAATATTGGGGTTATCAAAAATGAACTGGAATAGTTTTGAAATGTATTCTAAATTGCCATGCACGATTGACACATCTAATGAAATCGCACGTATTGGTTGGCTTTTGCCGCAATATGAAGGTTGTATTTATGATTATCGATTTTTTATGTAAATATTTTATATGTTTTTCGAGTTTATAAATTAAGATGATGCTGCTAAGATTATTGATTTACATTAACGAACGAATCAATAATAATATTTAGATATTAAATCTTTATCATCTATTTTTGTTCCAATTAAACCATTATCGCCTAGTAAAAATAATATATTATTCTTATTTTTGATAAAGAATTACATAACCATTATTTTGATTTTCAATACAATGAGATGCTCTATGTCCTTCGTACTGATAGTCTGGTTTTTTTCCTCTTCCATGTAGATGTATTTCTCCACAATGTGGACAAACAATATATACTTGAGATTCATTAAAGCCAATTGGATAAACTTGCCAGTAACCTTCATCATCTTTAAAGGAACGATTATCTTTAACCAATTTAATGCGTTTATTATTTGGCGAATGATAAATTTCTAAACTGTTTAAATCTATTACATGCTCAATATCAGTTGATTTTTTATAATCGCTATATTTCATTTAAATATCTCCTCTCAGAATTAGTAAAGAAACACTACAAATTATCATATCACTTGATTATCAAAATGTAAATATTAGTTTATTCCAGTTCTAATTCTTTCATTTGCCAAGACCCTTTTGGCACGATTTTTGCTTCGAGCTAAGCGACCCATACGCGAGCAAAAATCGTGCCAACCCTTCGGGGCAGGGCATCGGTTCATTATCGTAATCAGCAATCAAATCTTCCCTAACATATAACCCAAGTTGTCTAGTAAAACAATCTCCACGAATGGGCAGTGGGTGGTTTTTTCCCTCAGCAAGTGAAGGGAAGAAAAACCACCCACTGCCAGCCTTCGTTGGCAAAATGTTAAATGCGGCAGTTTCAGTTTTTTTCTTTACCTTCATGCTTCCCGTTCTGCGAACCAAAGGTTCGAGCCAATGGGAGTTATTTCATATCTGGAGGTTATTTAATGAATAACACAGAAAAGCGGTTCTATACACCGCAGTTTTCAGAAACAGCGTCAGTATCTGTCCGCCGTTTCGCATGGTTTCTAAATAAACCAATGACCCAAGCAGTAGAAAAAATTATTTTACTCTTACCGTTCATCATGGACAGTTCAAAAGTCTGTCAAGCTTGCAAAGACAGCCGTAAATGCGGCACTTGCGCATTTAACATCAAGAAACTATCAGAAGATGAACAATACAAAATTCTAGCAGCTCTCTAACATAAAATCCCTGCCTATATTTACAATGTTAAGTATAGGCAACCGATTGAAAAATTAAAAAGTAAATGTTTTAAGCTCATCAACAGTTATTATCCCTTTTGATACCGCTAGTCTAAGAACACCAACCATATTATGTATTCCGAATTTCCTATAAATATTATAAGTATGCTGCTGCACAGTTCTATGACTTAACATTAAAACAGCCGCAGTTTCCTTCGATGTATTCCCATTTACAGCATGACGAATAATCTCAATCTCCCGATGAGTAAGATGCGGTTCAAGTTCAGAAAGTTGTTCATATCTTTTTACATTATCTCGCAAATATGAAGGAATTGTTTTTCGTTTTTCAAAAATCGCCTTTATTGATTCTTTTATATCATTTTCATTATCTCGTAACGAAAGATAACTCCCATGACTCCAGCATAAATAACGAGCCGCCTCTTCCAAAGGCAATAAAGAAGACGAAAATAAAACAATCTGCAATTTCGGATATTGCTTTCGGTAATAATCAAGCTTGCCAATCGTTTTTTCACCAAAGAAAATATCTTCAATGAAAACCATAACTGTATCAGATTTTCCTGCATATTCAGAAAAATCAATTTCTCTTTCCACAAGGCAAAACATATAATTTTTTGACGTATAAAGTTCTAAATATTGATATAGCCATTCCTGAACACTTCGATTATCTGATGCAACCACGATCATCTTTGAACCCAAACCTTTGCGCCCTCTAAAAACGCAAGTTGTAGCAAGATTACCTGTTGTTGTCATTGTAGAAAATACTGATGTCATTTGTCGCCTCCTACACTCTCTTTTTTAGATTGAACTGGAATTGAACATTTACTACTCATCCATTCTTCAATTTCCAAAGATGAAAAACGAACAGCTCTCCCGAATTTTTTGTACGGAATACGCTTATTCAAAACCCATTTTCTAATTGTCGCAACCGATAATTTTAGATATTGCGCAATCTGCTGTACATCAAGAAATGTTTCTATTTCCGCCATGTTAAACCCCCTCTCCTTGTAATTGATAATCCGCATGATGGCTTCATAATAAATCTCATGCGTTATAATTAAATTGTAAAGAGGAAAAGAATATTATCTATTGGACAAATCTAAAATCGTAAAAATAACAAGCTGATACAAATTAGAACAGCATTATACAAATATGAACATATATAGCAATAGGGAGTAATACAGAGAATTAGGCTTTTCGTAGATTTATGTCATTTTTGTCCACATTTTTTACTCATCTTTTTTAAATATTTTGATAATTTTTTCTAAAATATCACGAATAGTTTCAGGCTTTTCATCTTCAGCAAAAAGGAAAAGATTTTTTATATATTTATAAATCTTTCTTTCAAGCATTCTTCTTTTGTCTTCTTCCCGCAGTTCCAGTAAAAACGGTTTCAATTTTTGGAAATCTCTTGACTCATCACGTTTGTAAATATTACCGTTACTTCCTGCTAATCTTCTCAAGCTGTGCCGCTTAATTCCAAATGCATTTTCTGCCGGAGCCCAAAATCCTCCCGGAACACAAACAGCATCTTCACTATTCCATTTGAAATACTCAGCCATACTTGTCTTACTTTTAAGCCATCGACAGCTCTCAGGACTTGTAATTTCAACATAACCTTCCCTGATAAGAACATTCAAATCATCATAGAAATAAGGGTAAAATTCAATGCAATCACGCAATGCTCCCTCAGGCTTACATTTCTCCGTCATAGTATTCCCTATCATATAAAATACTAAAATTTGTATCACAATTCAAGGAAATAATTTTTTCAGTATAAATTCATGTATCAATAAGGACATCTTTTTTCTGCTCCCTTGTCTGCTCTGTTGTGCAATATGAAACCTCAACAACTCTACCAGCGTGTAGTTTTACAGACACCGACACAGAGCCATAAAGAAGTCCTGCCGCAATAGCCAATAATCGAGCCACAATTATTTCCACTTTTGACTGGTTCATGCATTTACCCTTTTTGGGCTTTCAGTTTGTTCGTTAATCCATTTATTCAAGGCTTCACGCTTAATCATTACCCTTCGCCTAATTTTTATACGAGGAATATCAAGTCGATCAAAAGTAGTCAAGCACACACCTAAAACAAGAGCCGCTTCTTTACGACTTAAAATATCAATCGTGCTCTGGAAACTTCGCCCTTCGAGCTCGTTGAGGGTTCCAAAATCAATTTTCATCCCTTGCCTCCGATAGATTATTATTCAAAACGACTTTTCCAGCCGTCAACGAATAAAATATAGAGCTTCGCAGTTCAAGAATAAATAAGTAATTTGCGCAAATATATTGAGATTGATTGGTATAAAGAGATAATTCCCATATAAAACTGATTTCTCAAAACCTATAAGACATTATCTCATATTTTTTTATCTTCTACTTTCTCAGGTTCAAACATCTCTAAATAAGCATACACATAATCGTGAACCAATTCCGGATATTTATAAAAAACGCTCCGAAGTACAGCCTTATACAATTTAAGTATTTCATCATCATAACAAAATGACAGCATACCATCGAGAATTAAGCCAATATCATTTTCATTGTCTATAAAACCATTAATTATAGAGTTTGCCCGTGAACGACACTCATATAATGCGAGTTTTGCTAACTCTTTAAAATTATCAGAGATAGCGCCAAAAAACTCTTTGTCTTCATTGGTCAGCATATAAACTCCCATATCAATTATAGCTAATAGCATTTAATTTCGCCAGAAGATTGGAAACCATTCATTCAGTAGTATCATACAAAATTTTTATTCTTGCCCAAAAACGACATATAAAACGACACATAGAATGACACATTTCGGTATGTTTGAATAATCTCCAATAAGTGAAAAACAAGAGAAAACCATTAAAATACTTGCGTTTTCAATGAATTTATGTTATAATAACTCTTAATAACGCTTAGTATATTATACGGCGCAAGACTCAAAATCTACCGCACGCGAGTGTGTTTGGGTTCAAGTCCCAATGCCGGTAAAAGCAAATTATATTAAAATAAAGGATGGTTTTTATGGCGGATAATAATGATTCAAATCTGTTAACGATTAAAGAAGCGTTAAACGATCAATACAACATTGTAACTGTGTTGGCAGATATAATAGTAAACCGCGGTAAGGGAAAAATCGGGCGTGTTGAGCGTATATCAAAATTAATGAAGATTTTAGTGTGCGCGATGAAAGAGCATAAAACATACATCAACGATTTAAAAGATCTGGATATTGATTTACTTTGCTCTTCCGCCCGCTTGTATGATATTGGCAAGATATTTATCCCTGACTCGATTTTAAATAAACCCGACAGACTAACAAGCAATGAATTTGAAATAATGAAAACTCATTCCATTAAAGGCGAGAATATAATAAGCGAAATAGCTTTTCAGACAAAAGCCAATGTTGAATTTTTTAATCACGCAAAACTGCTCGCGGGCTATCATCATGAACGATGGGATGGAAACGGTTATCCGCGTAAATTGGACAGATTGAACATTCCGATTCACGGCCGCATTATGACAATAATCGATGTCTACGACGCTCTGATTTCCGAACGCCCCTACAAACAGCCGTTTACTCCCGTAGAAGCCGGAAAAATAATCGTAGACAGCGCGGGAGAAATGTTTGATCCTCTTATTACCGATGTATTTTTTGAGATTAAAGATCAGATCTATAATGTGTAGAATGATTTAATACTCATTGTACAACATATCACAAGTATCATGGCAGAATGTCTAAATAATAAAATAGACACCTGACAGAGTTGTCGAACGAGTCCAATGTTAGAACGTGTATGCGATTGATATTTTTAGAAAATTGTTATTATTGTATTGACCAAGCTGTCCATCTGAATTACCCAAAAAGAATCCTCCGGAGAGCGCGAGCCGCAAATCATCTCTTGTCCAAATCAGCGCCGGAATAACAGCGGCATCCTCGTCTTCAATACCCCAGACAACCGCGGCGCGGAGTTCTAGTTCATCACGAAGGAATTTTTTAGAAAGCATTGCGGTAAGCCTGGTCGAGGTCATTGATCTGCCGCCTTCATTATCAAAATTGGCGCTAAAAAAATCGTTGCTGCCAACCTTATCGTTTAAAAGACGCACATTCCCGTTTGCTTGAAGATTTATATTAATACCTGCGATAATATCACGGTCAAAACCAAAAGACCATCCTATAGAAGGATTGTAAATATAACCGTCATCGCCGTTTAAATCTTCTGTTATGTTAGCTGCAACTTCAGCTCTGACATTAAAACCAAAAAGCACCTGCGCGTAATCAATTCCAATCTGGTGGTAATCGTTAAAAATAAGTTTAACAGATTTAATTTCCGGTATAGGCGGATTGGAAACAAAATCAAAATCAACTCTCACCGCCGGTTGAAACATCCGTCCGTAGAAATACTGTACGCCGATATCCGCGCTCCCAATGGTAGTTGTAAATCTTAACCCTGCCTGTGCGTAATCAAGTCCTGAAGTATCAGGTATTACATCAGATATACTCTTTCCGGGATTTGTATTAAGAAATAAATTAATTAATCCGCTTAACTCATTCATTTGCGCGGGCATCCATCTTTCCGCTGAACCAATTCCTATTACCGCCGCCATCAATGGATCGGGAGGACTTACAGCGGTTGTTACAGCCATGCTTGTTATTTCAAAACTCGGTAAAAAAACGACTTCAATTTTGGAAAATTGCCCGAATCTGTATGATGTGTGAATAACTGGTACCGCTATTTTAATTCCGTTAAGATTGTTGTTATCTGCCATTTCAGTGAATATTCTTGATGTGTCAGGAAGATTGATAATGTCAAGAGGGCCCATCTGATCCGCCCTGCCCCATGTGAGTTTTCGCAGTCCCGCCGTAAAATCAAGATTTCCAAAGAAAGCGCGGATGTACGCTTCGTCAATACTGACAGGCACAAGAGCCGGTACCAGTTTTAAATTGATTACGCCTTCCGCGAAAGATGACCGCGAGAGAAAATTCAACCTTCCGGAAAAATTAAACATTTCCCTTGTATCGATTTTATCCGCACCATCGGACATTTCACCGAGATATCCGACGATAGCCGCCGATACATCGCCGCTTATTAATACAGAGGGGGTAAAACCCGTACCCATGCCGGATAATGAATCAGCTTCATCATTAAAACCAAAACCAAACTCCTGAGTAAAAATATTTATATTAACAAAAGTAAAAATTAATAAAAATAATAAAGCGTTTTTATTTAACATAGATCACTGACTCTCCTCATTCTTTATAAATAATCATCTTGTTGTTCTTCCTGTCTCAAGATACGCTGTAGTAAAAACACTTTCCGGGATCGGATCATCATATCTTAAAATATCCATAAATATCGTTGTTGATGTTCCCGTGGCGGCAGTTGATATTCTTGTCTGCATCGGCGTTAAACGGCCTTGTACATCTCTGAAATCCGCCATTTCCATAATTTTGGCAATTTCGTTTCTGCGGTTAAACATTTCCGCCTTGTAGATCAGATAATTTTCTTTGTCGATCCAAGTAATTGTTTTTGAATACTGATAAGAGCTGTCATTCGGAATAGATTGAATTATATAACAAGACCTTCCATTTATTATTTCTTCACCTAAAAGTGTATGGCTGTCAAGCGAAACATCTCTGTCCATAGACGAGATGTCATCGTAAGAAAAATCTGTCCCCATGAAATTTCCTCCGCTCTCGGATGCCGCGATACGGCGTACTCTGCCGAGACTTGGCAGAAATATCCATTGATCCGATCCGCCGGAAGCGTTATCCATTGTCAGGAAGCGCGTTCCTGCCACATTTGCAGGCCGTTGAAAAACAATTACAGTGCGCGCGCCGTTAGGACCGTCTTTTGAATATTGATCGATAACACGTTCCGTAGTGCTTCCATCCCGCGCGGTAATCACCATACGCGAGCGTGAAGAAACAGTTTCCGATGTAACGCGGTTTTTAGCGGCAAGAATAATCGAATTCGCGGTCTGCTGCGCGTATAGCGAAATTGCGCCTAACAGGAACAATGCGATTAAAAGATTTTTTTTCATTTCTTTCCTCCGTATATAAATTTAGGTTTTATTACGTTTAACAATACAGGAATAATTGTTAAGCTGACAAGAGTTGTCGATAACATGCAAAGCGCGGTAAGCAGTCCGAATTCCGCGATAATTTTAAATTTTGAAAACGCCAATACCGCAAAACCGCCGCCCACAGACATTGCCGTGATGCAGATCGCTTTACCGCAGGCAAGGAATGTTCTGCGAAGAGCGCCTGTAGCCTCAACAGCGCCTTCTACTCCGTTTTTAAATTCACGTTTATAGAATTCAAGAAAATGGATCGCGTCGTCAATGCCGATGCAGACGGTAAGGCTTGCGATAAGCGCCGTTCCAAGATTTAATCTGATCCCCAAAAGCCCCATCACGGTAAAGTTACATAAAACAGCAAGTATCAGCGGAACCGCGCTTATAATACCGGCTACAAATGATTTATTAGCAATCGCGACAATAATGAAAATCATCATTATGGAGATCATTATGGATATGATCTGCGAATTGAGAATTAAATCCGTAACCGCGATTTCCTGCGTTACTCCGCCGCCAATCATTACGCGCACATTCGCGGGAAAATTGACCTCGATATATTCATTAATTATTTTAAGTACCTTATACGTATCGCCGCTTCCGGTCGTGCGAAGCTGCATCATCATTCTAATCGCCGTCGGTTCAAGCGGATCATTGGAATATCCCGAATCATCTCCTCCGGCAAGTAAAACCAGATAATTCGCGATTAGTCTCTGTAAATCCTCAGGCGTTTCTTTTCCGTACCGGGCGGGATCCGCAGGTATTTCATAATAAGACGCGCCTTCATAATTTGTAAGACGTTTTAATTCTCTGACAAGATCATTGCCGCTCATGTTAGGTGACATTCCGGACGCTGTGTCAAGAAACTTTAAAATATCAGAAACGCTGTATTGCTCCAAAGCAGGATTTTCATAACTGATTCCGGATTCTTGAGGCGCCGCGATATCATCATTAAAACCAAAATTTCCGAATCCAAAATCATCATTATCAAAACCAAAACCACCAGTGCCGGACTGCATAGCCGGCGGCGTTAATCCATCGGGACTTTGATCAACATTAAAAACCTGATTGATTCGTTTTATCACATCAGTAAAACCGACTACCTTTCCTACCGCCGGAACATTATTGGTCAGATAAACAGAAAGTCCGTCAACGGCTTTTAAAACATCAGGATGAAGCAGTTCTTCCGTTGTGTCCGCCTGAACCACAAGATTCACATCTTTCGAACCGCCGAAATATTCGCGGATAAAACGATCTGAGCGGCTTATATCTGTTTCATTTTGAAAAAAATCTACTATGGAATTATCAACAATAATTTTAGAGATACCGTAAATAGAAATTAAAATTATAATTATAGTAGAAACGAATACAGTTTTTTTCTTTCTTGCAATGCTCATAAATATTTTTGCGATAAAATTGCTTATGCGATCATTTTCTGGATGATCATCATGATTTTCCTGCGGACTCTGTTTTCCGGGACCGCGCAGAAGCAGCATTGACGGAATAAAAAATATGGTCAGCAAAAATACGGCAAGAACACCGGCGCTTGTATAATAACCAAATTCCCGCATCGGGATAATTGAAGTAAAACAGAAAGAAACAAAACCGGTTATGGTTGTAAGAGCCGCAAGGAATACAGGCTTGATCATTTTACGCATTAAATCATAAACAATTAAACGGTGTTCTTCTATTGATAACACTTTATCGCGGACATCTTTCACATAATGCGTAATGACATGAATACCGTAGGCATGCCCGATTGCGATAAGGATTATCGGCATTATTGTCGTTATCGTGGAAAGTTTTACGCCTAACATTGCAGCTAACCCGACAGTCCAGACAACCGAGATAACTGCGGTGGAAATCGGCAGGACAACGAAAATTAATCGTCTTAAAGAGAAAAACAATAACCCCAACACCACAATTACGGCAAGCGGCAGCAGCAGCACGTTATCTGCAATTATTGATTCATTGATGGTCGCGTTAAGAACAGCTTGTCCCGCGAAATAAACTTCAGCTTCGCCGGAAAATATTTCGTTTGCAATCTCACGAATCCTTATAAGGCTTTTAGCGACTTCCGGACTGCTTACATCGATTGACAACACGTTAAAAGTAACAAGAATTTGCGTGGCTGAAAGATCGTCAGAAACAAGAGAGCCGCGGAACAAATCCCATGACGCGATACGTCTTTTTAGTTCGACAATCTCTTCCTGAGTTCCGGTAAAATCATCAGGAACCAAATCCGATACAATAATACTTTCACTGTCACCGGTAATATACTGAGTTGACATTATTGAATTGACAGATTTAATTAAATTGACATTTTCAACCGCTTGTGAGAATTCTCTGATTTTTTGCAGAAATTCTTTTTCAAAAACTGTTCTATACGAACGTTCAAGTCCGACAAGAATTATTACCTGTCCTCCGAAAATTTTATCAATATATTCGGTTATTATTCTGGCCTTGTTTCCTTCCGGAACAAAACGAAGATTATTATTGTCAAGTTCCACCCGCGGAAGCTGAACACCCAAAAACACAGTAATGGCCGCAATGATGCAAATAATTAAAGCAGGCCGTTTTAACAATTTTTCCATTTATAAACTCTTTGAATGTATTATATTACACAATGGAAGGAAAAACAATATGAAATTGATTATGAACAAATTTTAATCTATACTTTCATTATATTTTATTAATTAAATATTAAATTTATAAAATATTATTTAGATAAATAAAAAACCCCGCATAACGCGGGGCAAAAAATCATCTAAATCAAATTTACCTTCTTCCGCAATCACATCCTCTGTCATTCCTGTTTGAACCTTGACCGCGGTTTGGAGCATTATTCCTGTTTGGGAATCGATCTCTGTTGGGCGTGAACTGGTTTCTTTCCTGTCTCTGGTTTTGATTTCCCCAGAAAGGTTGAATGTTTGAATTCTGCGGACGCGGGGGAGTAAACACATATGTTCTGCCGTCAAGCGTAACATTTAAAGGTTGAATTATATTTCTGATCCGAAAACCTTCGACAGAAATACTCTCACCTTCCCGCATGCCGTTAATAAAACCAATGTACTGATTCAACATCGGGACAATATAAACAGTGTCGCCGCTTTCTACCGCGACAAATCCTCTATCCAGTTTGAGAGAACCTTCAATCGTTACTCTCGCGTTTTCGCGCTGATTATTAATCCTCTGTGGTTCGGTGCGCTGTGTGTTTTCCTGCCTGCCGTCCCTCTGATCCCTGACAGCCTGAGCGGAAACCACGCCTGTAACTAATACCGCAATAAGCGTAAAAACTAATAATCTCTTCATAAAATAACCTCCATTGTAATCAATCTCATAATAATAACCAAAGAATCCCTATATGTGTTACAATGTTTTGAATGAAAAATTTATTAATTTATAAAAGCAAATTCTGTAACCTTTTTATTATTGAAGAAAATGATAAGATATGCCGGGTATCATTTGACGGTAAAAAATCAAAAGATATTAAACAGAACGAGACGCCTTTATTAAAAAAAGCGGCTAAGCAGTTTGATGAATATTTCGCCGGTAAACGAAAATCTTTTGATCTGCCGCTTGCTCTGAACGGAACGGATTTTCAAATCAGCGTCTGGAATGTCCTTTTAAAAATCCCTTACGGCAAAACGCGCTGTTACGGTGAAATAGCGGCGCAGGCAGGAAACCCGAAAGCATGCCGTGCCGCCGGAATGGCAAACAACCGCAATCCAATGGCCATTATAATTCCATGCCATCGGGTTATAGGCAAAGACGGTAAACTGACAGGCTACGCCGGAGGTCTTGAGTTAAAACAAAAACTTCTCGACTTGGAAAAAAATCAACCGTGTTGAGCAGACAGAATTATCAGAGAAGCAAACAGCATCACCGCGAGAGCGGCTACATATACAATAAGCGCCGCGGTAAAACCAATGCTTAAGACAAGCCATATGCCTATCGTGTTAAAAACAGATCTGTACAGAAATACAAATCCGTGAAAGACAACAGGCAGCACAGGAAGCAATAGAACAAAAAGATAACGCGGCTTACTTGACGCGCGGTAACGCCACGCCATAATAATTACAAAGATCGCAACTGGAAGAAAGAACATCGCGCAGCCAAGCCTGTTTAAAATTTCAGCCTGAAAAATTTGCTGTACATATCCTGTCGATTTTAATTTGTTAGCGGCTTCGAAAAGCTCAGAGATTTGAAGGTTTGCCATTCCGCGGCGTACATCGGCGACTAACAGAAAATCCTCAAAGCTCACATCCAGCCTTATTCCGCTTACAGGTTCACTGCCCATCAGCCAATTGCCGACATAAAAATTAGCTTTATTATACCGGTCAAGTGCATGCGTTAAAATAAGCACCTGCCGTTTGCCGTTTATTGTAACAGGAAGAAGTTTTACATAAAGCGCGGTAACACTGGATATAAGATTATTGCCGGAGTCGAACTGCATATATTCAAATCCGGTTCCATATGCGACATCATCCATTGTCGTAAGGCTTGACAGACGGATTACAGCTCTGCCCTCCCCGCAAGGCAGCGAGAACAACGCGCCGCTTAAAATCTCTCCCAGAAATAATTCCATCTCGTCAATAAAGAACGCAGTTTCTACAGCTCCGCGCTCGCTTATCGCGAAGAAATTAGCGGCATCAGGATCATTCGGAGTTAATGAAAGAAGCTCCTGAAAAATATAATACGCCTGTATCCAGTTGTTGGCTTCTATCTCCCGGTAACCGGAAAGTTTTAAATTGTAAATTCCCATAAGGCGTTCTTCAGCCTCATTCGGCTCCTGCGAAGAAATCATATTCCACGCGTTACTCGCCATTTGCGCGGCTCTTGAGGCTTCCGGGCTGCCTCTTCTCGCGATACGCCCCGCGAGATTCGCGAGCCAATGCGCGTCAAAGTAACGCCTTTCCTCAAAAGCCTCATTGCTCATCGTGATTGCCTGCGCGGCGGTAATATCTGAATGTTCTTCAAGAATTTCAACACCGCGTCTGTCTCTTGGCTGTGCCGTAAGTTTGTTTCTTTCGTCCATCTCCTGAAAATATTCTCCCTCAAGATTGATGGCGATCTCATCCTTTAACGCGTTCAACTCCGGGGTGTTAAACCAAATACGATTACATATATTTACAAAATGCGAGGCTTCATACCAACTGCCGGCTCTGCTTCTTTCAAACGCCTTTTCTTTGGCAAGGTAATAGAGGTTTCCGCCGAAACGCATATTCTCTTCCTTGCTCATCACAATCGGGTAAACAAAGAAGAAAAGAAGACAATAAATAACGGCGGCGCAGATCGCAGTTATAACCGAAGAAACCAGCCTTTTAAAGAACATATCGGAAAAGCTCTGATAATTTTCCTCGTATGAACCAAAGCCGAACGGAATTACAATGGCGGAAAACGCGAGAGCCGGAAACAGATTAATAACTTCAAGAACTCCGTGGACAATCTTCCAGTTAAAGGCGTAAATTTGCAAAGGCGGCGGAGCGCCTGGGAAAATAAATCTGAACAGCATAACAAGTAGAATGCTTACAAGCATATAAATAAAAAAAACTATATGGGGAGAACGAAATAAATCAGCGCTAATCTTCATCGTCATCCCGCCTTTTCGCCGCGTATACAAGAAGAGTATACAAATTAAGAAGGATTCCAAACCCAAGAAAAAATAACGGGACCGACGCGGAAGCGAGAGCCGGATACATAAAAGAACTTAGTAACTCACGCATTTCCGCGGAACTTAAAAATGTTTCAAGCGATAAAATACCGCGGAACGCGAGAGCGGCAAGAAAAAGATTAGCAAGAGGCCACACGCTGAACTTAACTGCGTAACCCAATGAACACAACATGAAGACGAGCGAACCTGAATAAAAAAGGTACGGAAAAAATCCTTCGTTAAATTTCCTCTGCAATGACTCGGCGTTTAATCTTATATCTATGGCAAGACTTTTTAAAAACCAGGGAGTATCATCACCAAAGGGGATGGGAGGAAGTTCGGTACCTGCGACGGGATTTTGAAGATACAAAAGCGGCTGGTTAGGAACCGCCGCGATGCGCGGGCCGTCTGTTCCTCCAAGCAGAACAACAGCGGTTTCGTTACCGCTGAGCGTGTTTGATAAAATCAAACCATTATCATCAATAGAAACCGTTTGTCCCGGCGCTGACTGCAAAGATCTTAAATGCTCAAGCCCCAATGTAATTGCGAAACAAATAAAAAAAGAAAGAAGCATAACGCAGGGAACAGCCATCAACACATAATAATTTCTTCTGATCGCGTAATTTAACGTAATAATAATCGATGTAAACAGAGATAATGATAAAGCCCAATGCGCGGCGGATGTAATCATAGAAACGGCGGTTTCGGGTTTTGCAGGCAGATATTTTACCCAATCAACCCATACAGCCAGAAATCTAAAAACGGCTGACGCCGCGAAAATAATAAAAAAATTCAGGCTGAAAAAAAGCACCAGCTTGGCAAAATTCCTCACAATTCTAAGATTAACACGGCAGGAAGGCACGCGCAAGAGTAAATATTAATGCTTTACCGAATATTGTGTAAAAAAAAATAATAAGTCATAATAAGACATGGATGAACATATAGCGGTTCTGGGCTCTGGAGCCTGGGGGACGGCAATTGCGAAAGTAATTGCGCAAAAGCAAAAAGATGTCCTAATCTGGAGTTACGAGACAGATGTAAGAGACGAAATAAATAACAGTCAACGCAACACGAGGTACCTGCCTGGTGTTGATTTACCGAAATCATTAAGAGCGACCACGAACATTGAGGAAGCCGCGGAGGGAAAACAATATTTAATTTACGCTGTTCCGTCAATGTTCCTTCTTGACACCTTAAAAAAATCGCTTTCCGTTAATTCCATCCGCGAGGGAAAAACAATCATCGCGGTAATAACAAAAGGATTTCTGTCTACAGAACACGGCCCGCGGCTGATTCTTGAAACAATGGAAGACTACCTTCCGGGATTTTTCCGACAGTCTCTTGTTTATATTTCAGGTCCAAGCCACGCGGAAGAAGTATCATGCGGAAAAGTGACAGGTCTAATCGCGGCAAGCGAGAACGCGAAAAACTCAATCCGTTTCAGAGACCTTATAAAAAACCCGCGGCTACTGGTTTATTCTTCCCTCGATGTCCGCGGAGTTCAAGTCGCAGCCGCCGCGAAAAATGTTATCGCGATTGCTTTCGGGATGCTGGACGCAATGCAGACTCTCGGCAAAGCAGATATGTTCGGCGACGGAACGGAATCGCTGCTTCTGGCCGCGGGTCTTAACGAGATACAATTACTGGGAAAAACTCTCGGTGCGACTCACGCGGAAACATTTACATCGATTTCCGGCATCGGCGATCTTGATGTTACCTGCCGTTCAGTTTACGGAAGGAACCGCCGGTTTGGCAGGGAGATAATAGAAAAAAATCTTTTATCTAAATTTACAAATATTGATGACATACTGTCGCGGATTGGCGAGATTGGGTATCTTCCTGAAGGCGTCGCCGCCGCCAAATACATAAGAGTGCTTGCCGAGAAACACAGGCTTAAAATGCCCGTCTCGGTTGGTTTATGCAAACTTCTTAACCGCGAGATGGAACCGATGGAATTTATTAAGATGCTGCTTGCCGACTGGGACATAAAGTAGGAATCAATGTTTGAAAAACTGACCGGAAAAATAACCGACGCGCTGCGTTTCGTCTCAGGAAAATCGAATATAACAGAAAAAAATATTGAGGACGCTGTAGAAGCCATTAAGATGGCGCTGTTAGACGCTGATGTAAACTTGCGCGTCGTGCGGCGTTTTGTCAATTCAACCATTGAAGAAGCAAAGGGCGAGAAAGTTCTCCGCGCTGTCAACCCGGGGCAGCAATTTATAAAAATCATTCATGATAAACTTGTTTCCTTTCTTGGAGAAGATGATCCATCAAGCCGCGCGTTGAAGCTGCGCGGACCTGATGTAATTTCAACAATATTAATGCTTGGTTTGCAAGGCTCAGGTAAAACTACAAGCTCCGCAAAGCTCGCGCTTCGTTTAAAAAAAGAAGGACGCAAGCCGCTTCTTGTCGCCTGCGACCTTATACGCCCCGCCGCAATGGAACAACTCGCGGTACTTGGCGGCCAGATTGGTATTCCTGTTCATAAAGAAGACGGCGCGGCAGACAGCGTTAAAGTGTACAAGAACGCTTTAGACTGGGCAAAGCAAAACATGATCGACACAATGATCATCGACACGACAGGACGCTTGCAGATTGACGAGCCGATGATGCAGGAACTCTCCCGCCTTAAAGAAGCCGCCAATCCCGATGAAATGCTTCTTGTCGCCGACGCGATGACAGGACAGTCAGCCGCCGATATTGCGAAAACGTTTAACGAGAAAATCGGATTAACAGGCGTAATTTTAAGCAAGTTTGATTCAGACACAAGAGGCGGCGCGGCGCTCTCGTTAAAAACAGTTACAGGCAAGCCTTTAAAATTTACAGGCACAGGCGAGAAGCCGGAAGACTTTGAACCATTCCACCCTGAGCGGATCGCGGGGCGCATCCTCGGCATGGGCGATGTTGTAAGCCTTGTTGAAAAAGCGCAGGAAGTAATTGATCAGAAGGAAGCGGTTGAACTCCAGAAAAAAATGGAGAAGGAAAATTTTACGCTTGATGACTGGCTGAACCAGATCCGTTCAATCAAGAAAATGGGTTCATTACAAAAAATGCTGGAGATGATCCCCGGAATGCAGGGGCAGATAAGCGAAGACGACATTGACAGAGCCGAATTAAAAAAACAGGAAGCCATACTAAGTTCCATGACGCTTAAAGAACGCGGCAATCATTTGATTATAGGGCCTCCGCGCAGAAGCCGTATCGCGCGCGGCTCCGGCACATCGGTTGCGGAAGTCGCCCGCCTAATTAAAAAATTTGAGAAGATGCGCGGCATGATGAAAAAAATGGCAAAGGGAGCAAAGAGCGGCGGGATGCCGAATATTCCGGGAATGAAAATGCCGCCAGGGATGTTTTAAAAGTTATCAGAATGTAACACGAGCTAAATCTTATTCTTCTTAACCCAGTCTACAATCTCGTCAGCTTTTCCGAAGACTAAGCCTGTTACCGTGTCCGCGCAGCCGTAATAAATCGCGATCCTTCCGGTGTCCTGATCGGTTAAAGCGGCGACAGGGAATGTAACGTTCGGGACATCTCCCGCTATTTCGTATAATTCGCGGGGGTTGATTATGTATGGGCGGGCGCGCGCGATAATTTTCCAGGGTTTTTCCAAATCCATTAACGCCGCGCTGAAAGAATACACAAAGCCGTTGCAGCTTGTAAGAACGCCGTGATAAAAAACCAGCCAGCCTTCGGTGGTTTCGATCGGGCAAGGACCGGCGCCGACTTTTGTACTTTGCCAGCCGCCGCATGGCGCCATCACATGGCGGTGCTTTCCCCAATAAATTAAATCCGGGCTTTCCGAATAGATAATATCGCCGAAGGGGGTATGCCCTGAATCACTGGGACGGCTGTACATGGCGTAATTACGCACTCCGTTCCGGCTTTCAATCTTTCGCGGGAACGGTACTCCGTTGCGGTTAAAGGGCATTACCGCGTTTTCCATTTGATAAAATTTTTCAAAGTCGAAAGTGTAGCCAAGACCGAGGCACGGGCCGTGGTAACCATTACACCACATAATGTAGTAACGATCCTCAATGAATATTACGCGGGGGTCGTATTTATAATCAGAGTCCGGCAGTTCAGGATCGGTCTTAATAAACTTAATCGGTTCATCATCAATAACCCAATTAATTCCGTCCTTGCTCTTTCCCGCGTGAATATCCATGTGACGCGCAGTATCATCGCAGCGGAAAACGCCCGCAAATTGGACGCTTGCATCCTTACCTTTAAAGGGAACAACAGCGCTGTTAAAAATGCTGTTAGACCGTAATGTTAAATCCCGCGGAATGATCGGGTTTTTTGAAAACCTCCACATCAATTCTTTTTTGGGGTCGCTTGTTGATGGTCTTTCTTCCCAGGGTATATTAGGCAGGCTTGTTCCGTTTACGATTTTCATAAAAAGTTTCCTTAACAGCAAGCCTGCGCAATTTCAATTACGCAGACCCGCCGTTAAAATAAATTACATACCGTTTGCATCGTCAATCAAGGCGTTCCAGTTTTGTGAAACAGCTTCGATCAACTGCGCCGGTTCTCCATCGTGCCACCAGATCTGCCAGGCGATACCGCCGCGGTTAAGTCCGGGGACATGGAGATTATATCTCCACTGCTGTAATGCCGGATTGCGGATAAGTTCCCACGTCTCGTTTACAGCGCGTTCATCCCTGTATTCCTGCCAGAGACCGTCTTTCCAGCTGGTTCCGGGAACGGGGGTAAACCAGAGATTCAAAGCGAAAAGAATCTGATCAACCTGAGCCGCGGGTGTTGAGCGCGGGATTACATATACGTTCTCGTCTGTAAATACTCTGTAGTTTGTCGATCTTGGACCTTTCGGAGGAAGTACTACTCCCCAGTCATCTCTCATGTTTCTTAAGTCGCCGCGGATGTAAACCTGATCAATGCGCATCGCGACTCTTCCGTCCTGGAATTCGGGAATGTGCCAGTTCCACGGAGTTGAACCGGTTGTGCCGTCCGGGCCAATCGGTTTTGGTTTCATGACACCGGCGTCTCTAAGCTGCATATAGAAACGGACAGCTTCGATGAACTCAGGCCTGTTAGTTGCGTTAACAAGGCGGCCTGTTCTCGGGTCTTTATCAACATACATGGCTCCGTTTCCTACAACGAACGCGTCAAGGATTTCAGTTGACAGATCCGATACAAGACCGTAAGTGTCCATGATACCGTCATTGTTTACGTCTCTTGTAAGAGTCCTGCAAATTTCAAGGAATCTTGCCCATGTCCATGTTCCGTCTCTTTGAAGATCATACGGGAGATCGGGGTTTAATCCGGCTTCTCTGAAAAGCCTCTTGTTCCAGAATACGCATGTCGCGTGATAACTTCCGCCAATGCCGTTCATAAAGGCATAAGACTTTCCGTTAAATGAAAAAGCGCGTGTTACATCCTGATTCCATTCAACAGGCGTCTGGCTTGCCCAGTTGATGACTCTGGAATCGCTTACAGGATAAAGAAGATTCTGGCGGTACAAAGCAAGCGCCCAGTCCGGCTGAAGCGTAAACACGCTTGCCGCGGGACGGCCTGCCATAATTGATGTAGCCGCAATCTGCGACATTTCGCCCCAGCTTGCGATATTCCTGACACGAAGCCTGAAATTATTTTCTTGTTGAATTCTTCTGCGATATTCAAGCTCCCTCTCTTCAAAATCGCTTATGGGTACCTTGGTAGCGGTATCATAATCTGACCACCAGTTTCCGATTACAATTTCCATACCCCTCAGATTCTGTCTGCCGCTTGCGAATACGGACATTGTCCCTATCAGCATCAGCACAACCAGAATAAGACTGATTAGCATTGCTTTCTTCATTCTCTTCCTCCAAAATTAGATTTATCTCAAGCACAGGCCGCAACGCGGCTTATTGCATTGAAACCACATATAACCCGGTATCATTATAATACAACCTTTTCCTTACTAAAAAACGATTTTTCTTAAGGAATAGTTACATTTTTATACCGGTCTGGCTTAACGATTCCACAAACGCTCTCTGCGCCACAAGGTAGAGCAGGATCAAGGGAGCAAGGCACATCAACATGCCTGTTGCGATCATCGCCTGAACATATCCAAACGGGACTGTCGCGGCAACTCCGCCTCCGCCGACGGAATTAATTGCCGCCCACCACTGACTCAGACGCTCTGCAATCGAACCAAGACTGCTGGACAACATTCTGTAGTTTGTTAAAAAGAGTGTCGCGTAAAATGAATCAGTCCATTGCCAGACAAATGAGAACAAGAAACATGATGTCAACATCGGGCTTGCGTCAGGAATCATTATCCTGATAAATGTTTTAAATTTGCCGCAGCCGTCTACCCACGCGGCTTCTTCGAGTTCCTTGGGTACACCCCTGAAATACTGGCGCAGCATGAAAATGTAAAGCCCGCTTTTTAAACCCATGCCGGTCGCGGAAAGCATCCAGAACCCGAACACGCTGTTCAGTAAATTGACGGGGCTTCCGGTTATTAACTGTATTATGCCGAATATGTCGAAGAAGTGAAAATTAAGATACAAAGACGCCATTATAGTATGCGGCGGAACGACGATGATAAGCATTACGCAGAAAAACCACAATTTCTTAAGCGGAAATTTATAACGCGCGAAACCATAGGCAGCAAGAGTACACGCGGATATTTGCAATACAGAGCTTATTATTACTATGCCCAGAGTCTGGAAAAGCGAAGGCCAATACCTCATTAGGCTGCTTGCCAGCGTATAATTTCCGAAAGTAAAATTGCGCGGAATACTAATTACAGTGCTGTCGTACAAATCCTGCTGTTCCATGAAACTTACGCTCAGTTTATCAAGAAGAGGCTGGACAATTAAAAAGCACATTCCAAAAATAAGAATGGCGCGGCAAATTTTAAACACCACATCATATATTTTCTTTTGCAAATGATAATTGCGGGATATATTCCCCCAGTTTGCCGTTCTTTCTTTGTCGGTATAAATGTCGTCTAATTCACTCATAGTAATACACCCTCTTGGAGATTATCGCCATTGCGATGCCGATTATAACAATTACAGCCAGAAAATAAATCCACGCCATCGCGGTTCCAAAACCGAACTCCATACGCCGAATCATCGCGATATTTATTTTTTCCATAACGCGGTTATCAGTCCTGATAAAGTAATCTACAACGCTGTAAACAATATTAACAAGGATCAGCGAGCTGACCATCGGGAATGTAATTTTCCAGAAACATTCCCACGCTGTTGCGCCTTCGATCTTTGCGGCTTCAAACATACTGGGAGGTATTGTTTGAAGCGCCGACAGGAAGATAATTATCTGAATACCGGAAGCCATTGCGATGTCATATATTTGGTTTATCACCCGGAAAATATATCCCATAAAATCGCTGGCGGCTCCTTCCACGACAAGTATTTCCTGAAGAACACCGGTTACAGATGACTTCATTAAATTGCCTTCCTTAATAATATCCGCCATGCTGTTTAAAAGAGAATTGTTTGTTTCAAGACCGATCATTACGCCGGAAGAAAGTATCACAGGCAGAAAGAATATGGCGCGTACAAATCCCCGCGCTTTAAACTCCTGATTCAAGATTAAAGCGACAAAGAGACTGAAAATAATAATTGCTGGAACAATTAGAACCATCCTCATTATTTCTTCTGTTACAAATCTGTTAAACTCGGGGTCTACCGCGACAACACGGCGGATATTTTCTATGCCTATAAAAGCCATGGAAAAACCGTGTTTCTCAACGTCTATTTTTACTGCGCTGAATACCATTTGCAAAGATTCCAGAATCGGGAAAAACATAAATGACAGGAACCCGATTAAAAACGGAAGCAGAAATAAATAACCCGTTACAGCGTTCTTGCCTTCAAGAGTCAGCGCTATCTTTTTGCCTTTTTTTATAAAATACATTATTCCCCCTGTCTCTTTTATCTTTGAACAATATAGCTGTTCGCCGCTACATTTCTGCCGTTATAGCTAAAATCGCTGTCAGCGGTATTCACAACAACATTTGTTCCGTCTTCATATTTTGTAACGGTCACGCCCGGAGCTAAAATATTATGATCGGTGATCCTTTGATGATACAAATGCCCAAAGTCGGAAACAAATTTCTGATAAATCTCATTCGCGTCATCCGCCCATCTGTCATATTGATTGGCGTAGAACTGCCTGAATTTCGTTTCCTGTAAAACAGCGGTTTCCTCGGTCATGAAGCTGAAATAAAGACCGGCTCCGCTTTCGATGGTCTTTAAAAGGTTCAATGTGTAATCTTCCGCCAGATTGATGGCTCTTCCGGTGTAAGGCACAATCCCGTGTAAAGCTATCTGATAAAAAGGAACCGCTGAATCCGTTATGCCGAAACTCTGATCGTTGATAATCATATCTGTAATTATGTTCGCCCAGGGTACTGCGTATTGGAAACCGGCGTTCACAGCGATTGCGGAACCTGATTCCCTTAAGTCGCTGAACATTTGCTGCCTCATTCTCATGGACGCTTCACGGCTTACACGGCGTCTCTCGTGGTAATCACCGGCAAGCTTTGACGCCATATTTCTGAACGCGATATTCTCAACTCCGAATGATCCGGCTCTACGCATAAAACGGCGAATCATTGTATCTGTAACAACGGGGCGCGCAAGGTAATTTAATTTTCCCCATTGCTTGCGTTCTCCGAACCAGATGAAACTGTAGGGGAACCGCTCTACCCTGTCACGGCTTACATAGCGGGACGCGTCCCTGTAAAGGCTGAATCCGCTGAATGTTCCGACATCCCTTACAAACATAAAGTCCGCTTCAGGATATAAAGTAAAATCGTTTTTTTCGGCGGCGCTGAGAATCCTTCTGAAATCTCTCTTGCTTCCAAGAGCTCCAATCAGATTAACTTTAGTCGGGACTGTATGTTCCACGCTGCGGTTAAACCAGCCGTTAAGTTTTACCTGAACATTCCTCCAGCCGAAACCAGCCAAGTCATTGATTATCGACTCTGTCTCTTTGTAAGAAGTAAGTTTTAACGGAAGATCGAAAGGAAGGCCGAAGCGGTGCTGTGTTTTGTTAACGGCTCCGATTACTTCTACAGCGACGGGAACACCCCTTGTTACGCTGTTTGATTTTAGCCGCGGATAATAATTAAGAAGCCATTCGCGGTACGAATGAGCCATACCCACATATCCCGGATTCTGGCATAGCGTGTAACGCACGGTAATATTTTCACCTTCGGGAAGAGCGGCTTCATACAGATAAACCTCGCGCTGATTGCGGCCGGAAATATCCATTCTCGCGCCGTGAATCATATCGAAAAGCGGGTAAACCCTGTTCCACGAACAATTTCTGCCGGATATATCCGCGCGGATGCTTGCGTAAGCCGCGCCTTCTTCAATAATGCCAAGCAGGGCTGAACCGTTCTTTTGAATACCGAAAGCCGGGAACGGCGCTTTATTGTCGCTGATTACAGCGACGCGGTGCATTGCCTCATCCCAGCCGTAAACATTAATACTGTAGGGTATTTGATTCTGTTTTCCGTTGTTAAAATTAATAATAGCGCCGCTGCCGTCCGGGACAAACAGGAAACCTTCATCGGTGGTGTTACCCGCGCCCATAAACGGCAGAAGAGTAAACTGTGTAATTGAAAAAACAGAACGGTAACCGATACTGTCAAACGGAACATTTACTACAAGCGATCTTCCGTCAAGAATGTACCTTACGGTAAGGCTGAACGCCGGTTTAACGGATTCGCTGGAAACCTCATATTTAATGGAATCTTCAAAATATTCATCGTATGTATACCCTGCATCACTAAAGAGCCTTTCCATTACCTCTCTCATGTATTCAGGCGTATTGTCGCGAAGCACATATAACTTAACTCTGGACAGATCCGGATAATTGGAAAGCAGCGTAGCCCTGTCATCGTTTTGCCGCAGATTATTAATGTCATATAACCTGTACGCGGCTTCCACTCTGCGCCGTTCCTCGCCGGGCATTCTGTCAAGAAAAGGAATCATTCTTTCTTCCGGCAGAGCGGGAGGAATGCGGAAACTGCGGGCGATGTCGCCGACCGTATAGCGCACTTCAAGAACGCCGTCTTTAACTTCATATTCATAAGCGTCTCTTTCAACGCTGTAGACGCCGGATTGAAGCGTCATGCCGACACCGGAGCTGTCAGCGTAATCAAGCGAAAACTGCGACTCCATCAACTGCCTTGTAACAGGATCGGCATATCTATCATCAGATGGATTCGCGGGATTGGATCTCCATTCCACGCCGGTATTTTTATCTGTAAGAATTATCTCGGCTGTTTCGGGGAGAAAACGCAATGACAAATATTGATTTTCCAGAACCACATCTTCTCCGCCGCCCGCGTATTCATAGACCATTACCGGTTTCGGCCTGGCAGACCTTATGTTACATGAAGCAGCCATGAATAATGTGAATAATATCAATAACAACCATGCAGAATTTTTCACATAACCCCCTACATAAACCTGAACATTATTTCTTTATACAGCGATATAAAATATGCGGCAGCATCGCTTACAAGGCTGAAAAAAATGACAAAAATAAACACCATTACGCCCATCCCTACAATCGTTAAAAGGCTGGAGAGTAATGTTTTAATAAGGCTGTAATCGTGCACCATCATCATCGCGGCGAGTATCAAGATGCCTGTCCAAAGAGCGGCGAATCCCGCGAGCACCCAATAGATCGCGCCTTCCTCGAAAGTGATAAACTGGCTAAGAAGGATCATAATGGCGTTTATAATCACATACGGAGTCAGCGCATAACAGACAGACATATATATTTCTAACATTCTGCCCTTGCCGTCCATAAGCGTTGTAAGGCTCCAGTTCGCCACCGTCCATAAAAAGACAGGCAGAAGAATACGCATAGCGACTATGACAGAATTAAAATATTCCATGTTAATCGAAACAAACTGGAAATTGGTCAGCGTCAGGCGGAGAACCTCGACTATAACGGCAAGCGCGATTATAATATTCGCGGCGCCTATGGAGCCGCGTTTTTCATGGGTCAAATCCCAAAAACCGTCAAGCGGATGGGTAATTACATAAAGAGAATATTTAAGCGTTTCTCTGAGGTGCTCCCACCACGCCTTTTCCAAGAGGTATTTCATGCTTCTCTTATCTCCTTGACAGTTTTAATTGTAAGTTTTATAGCCGGCGGCAGGATTATAACCAATCCCAGAATTAAGAGCATCCACCAAAGATTTTCTTCCATCCATTGCTTGCGGTATAACTGGAATGCTTTTCCGTAACCTTCGCGGTAATGTTTCAACTGGTAATACCGCATCGCTTTTAAGAATTCACCCTGACGCAGCGCCGCTCTGCCGATGCCGATATAAGCGAGATCGTAATTTCCGTTCATTTTTAAAACATCGTCCCACACTTCGGCGGAAGACTCATAACGTCCGGCTTTATACTCGTTTAAAGCGCGGTTGACTAAAGCTCCGTACCCTGTCAAATCAAAACGTGTAAGCGATGCGGCTCTGGAATCGAGCGTGTATATGGAATAACCCATATTTTCGATGGCAACAGGAATAAGGAATGTTCCTTCGCGGTTACCAAGCCCGCCGAAAACATAAAGCAGGTTTCCCTGAAAATCGTAAAGGAAAATGCGCCCGCGCGTTCTGTCAAAGCACGCGTATGAATCGTTGTCAAAAGCGACAACATCGATAAACCGCGATCGTCCGCTAATGCCTCCGGCGTTGCCGTAAACCAAATCGCCTTCGGGATCTTCATAACCGTTGCGGATAAGAATATCCTGCCCCATTGCGTTAAGACGGCGAACAGGCTCTGTCTGCCCTGCGGAGTTTGTAACGTAAATAAATCCATCACGGTCAAGGACGAGATTGCTGTACTCTGTCGGCACAAACAGATCCATTCTTGCTCTTTGCGCTTGCGTGGACAGCATCTTCCATATATAGTCCAACGGATTGGGATATACCTTGTTCGCGCCCATGTACCCGGAAAACTCGCCGCGGCTGTCAAACTCCATTAATCCTTTATTGATGTTGTTTGCCTGGACAAACAGGCGGTTGGCGAAATCCACAACAAGTTTACAAGGAAGAAAATCGGTAGAGTCGCCAATGCTTTCATCATCCGGTTTATAAATCGCATAATGGAAATTCCAGTTATTATCAAGCACGAGAACCCTGTTATTGCCCGTGTCCGCGATATAAAGATCGCCGTTCCTGTTCTCGAAAATATCCATCGGATTATTGAAAGCGGATCGCTCTCCGTTAATTGTTACGGCTGAAACAACGTCGCTTACAACATGATCGCCGTTCTCATTAACTTCAATTTTAACAATCCGGTTGTTTCCTGAATCGCAGATATAAATACGGTTATCCCTGATAAATAATCCTTGCGGATCTCTGAAATGATCAATACCAAGCGTAGTGCCAAGCAGATAAGCGCTTACTCTGTAAGCATCGGGAGACGCAACCTGTTCGCGCCAGAAATCATAATTGTAAGTGTAATTAGACGGCTCGGCATATAACGCGCCAAGCGCGAAGGTAAACGCAAGTAACAAGATAGATATTTTTTTCATTCTTTTATCCCCGAATTCGCCATGGTCTGCATGACGTTACTCTGCGCGAAAATAAACATAACCACCGGGACGATCATTATGAAAAGTCCGACGGCGGCTCCTACACCCGCGCGGGCGACGCCGACAGTAATTATCTGCGAAAGAGCGTAAGGCAGGGTTTTTAACTGTTCTGAATAAATAAAGTTGGATGCTCTTGCGTTCCATAAGGCCTGCACGGAAAAAATCATGACGGTCAGCCACGCAGGTTTGATCATCGGAAGGACGATCCACATAAAAATGCCGAACTCCTTCGCTCCGTCAACCGTCGCCGCTTCCAGCAGCGTATCGGGTATCGTGTCTATAAACTGCTTTAGTAAGAAGAAGCCTATCGGCATCGCGAAAGCCGGGACAATAATCGCGAGGTAGGTATCAACCCATCCCAGACGCGCCATTACAAGATAGTTGGGGATCGCTGTTACATAACCTGAGAACATGAGGGTGATAATTACGCCCTTGAAAAAAACGCCTGAACCGGGAAACCTGTATTTGGAAACTACAAACGCGCCCATCGACGCGATGATGATAAGCCCGACGGTTCCTACTACGGTGACGAACACCGTATTAAAAATGTAGCGCGAGAATGTAACCCATGACTTGCTCATGATGATGAACAAATCCTGAAAATTATTAGTTGTGGGGTTGCGCACGAAAATGTTGGGCGGGAAAAGAAAGATTTCGTTCATCGGTTTAAACGCGTGATTAATGTTAAAGACAAGCGGAAACGCGAAAAACAATCCGAAGATCGTAAGTATGGTAAAAATAAAAGCGTCTCCCCCGTAAGAACGGTTAAGCCTTCTGCCGCCAATTAATTTTTTTATTTTTGTCATATATAACCCCTTATGTTCCTACCCGTCTAAGCATTTTTTGAATCGCGGCGTTGCAAAGAATCATCGTCAGGAATAAAATTGTGGCGATAGCGGAAGCGTAACCCATTTCAAAACGGATTGAACCGTAGTCGATAAGATGATTTACAACCGTATGCACCGCGTAGTCCGTACTCGGGAACCCCGCAAGAATCATTGTGACTTCCGCCACGCCGAACGCCTGCGTTATCGCCATGACCGCGCCGAACATAAGCATGCCCTTCATGTTGGGAAGAGTGATGTACCACAGTTCCTGCCAGCGGTTAGAGATGCCGTCTACAAGACCGGCTTCGTACAATGTCGGATCGATCGTATTAAGCCCGGCGAGGAAGGCGAGGAACCCCGCGCCTAAACTCATCCATAGTATTACAACCAGCATTACAGGCATCATGTACTTTGGATCGGTCAGCCACAATACGGGCGAATCCAATAACCCCAAACTCATTAAAAGGCCGTTTATATATCCGTAAGCGTCGCCTGAAAAAATCAACGCCCAGATCATGAACGCGCCTGTCGCGATTGACGGCGCGTAAAAAACAAGAGTGACAAACGCGCGGATATAACGGGGAAGCTCATTGATGAACCACGCGAACAGGAACGCCATGATGTAACCGACAGGTCCTGTGACAACCGCCATTATAAATGTATTTTTAACGGCTATTAAAAAAACATCGTCCGCAAGCAGAAGATTGATATAATTCCGCAAACCGATAAATGTAGGCGGCTCCAGAATATTAAAATATGTAAAACTGTAGAAAACCGAAATTACAACGGGAGCGATAAAGAAAAGAGCGAATACTACCGCGTAAGGCGCAAGAAACAGATAACACACGCGGTGCCTGTACATCTCTCTTGCCAGTCTGTGATCGCTTTCTCTTCTTTTTTCCATGTATCTGGCAAAACTCATTTTTCCCCCTATTCCAGCCCGAATTCTTTGCGTTTTTTAATTAACTCATCATTTATGGTCAGAGCGTAATCCAAAAGGGTCTCGCGGGTATCTTGACCTTCGTTCAAAATACGGCGTACAGCGTTTGTGATATGGCGGCTGACAAAATATCCCCCCGGAACTTCCGGCACGCCGACAGTCCATGAACGCTGTTCGTCAAGAACCGCCATCTGCTGCGAACCCCACGAGAGGCGCCTGAAAGCCTCATAATTTGCTGTCGCGTAACGCGCCGCGGCTCCCATAATGCTTTCAAGCTCACGCCCAAAACGAAGCTGTGTATCAGCGCTGATCCACCATCTCATAAACTCCCATGCTTGATTCTGCTTTTTCGACTGCGAAAAAATCATTGTCGCCATTGTGCCGGTGGAAACAGACCTGTCAATTGATCCGTCGGGTTTGACAAGCCCCGGCATTCTCGCGAAACCCCAAAGGCCGCGGATTTCCGGCGCGAAAACTTCCAATGTATTAAAGTTGGTGTAATCGGCAAAAGCCATCGGCATTTCGCCGGTACGGAAGCGGTTTACAAAGTCAAAAACAATGGGCGATTTATAATGGGTATAAAATTTCGTGTAGACATCGAACGCTTCTATCGCGATCTCGCTGTCAAGTAAAGTGCGCGAACCGTCCGCGTTGTAAAGATTGCCGCCACGCTGGAAAAGGTGCGCAAGGAAGTTGGAGAAATCCGGGGCGGCGGAGTTTGCCACCGAAGGAATCCCGACTTCCATATTGTTCTTTTGAATAATCGGCATGATGTTTATTACATCTTCCCATGTATCGGGAACTTGAATACCAAGCTCTTCAAAAATATCGCTGCGGTAATACATTACATGGAAGTACTGCGTTTCCGGAAGGCCGTATACGCCGCCAAGAAATGTAAAAGGCACAATAACGCTCGAATGAAGCTCGCTTATTACATCCCTGTAACCGGGGAGCGAAGAAATATCGATAACAGCGTTGCGCACGGCGTAGTTAATGACATCCCCCTGAGGAACAGTCAGCGCCATATCAGGCCCCGTACCTGCGACAACAGCGGGCATCAAAGCATCCTGCGCTACCAGTTTTAAATTAACCCTGATACCTGTCAGGGGAGTAAAGGTATCGTCGATCATTGATTTTAAAATTGTACTTTGATCGCGCCCCGCGACAATCCAGACCTCTATTAAGTCGGCTACGCCGGAGCGGTGGATATTTCCGATTCTGTCATAATCAACAAAGAACGATGTAAAGAACGATCTGATTTCATGCGAAGCCGCGACAAAGAAATTTTCTCTGATAACCGGGAGCTTCGCTTCTTCCGCGCTTACCACAATGTAGTCTATATCAAGCTGAGACTGCGAAAGAGCCAGAAGGCTGTTTCCGAGAGAACTGATGTTGGATTTAAAATTGGTAAGCGTTCTGGGAATCCTGTCGGGGCGTCTAACAAATAATTCAAGCTGACGAGCAAGAGTCAATGTCGCCGCGGCCTGGGCGCTGCGTTCGCCGGAATAGCGGGTTAAATCATCAACAAGTTTATAAAGTATCTTGTATTCCAGATCCATCGCCTCGATTACTTCAGGGTAAACAACTTCTACGCGGTAATCGCGGTAAATGTCCGGCTCAGGTCCTGTTAAAACAAGTATCTTGCGGTAAATCAGGTTCAGGCGGTAGACGCTTTCTTCCATTACACTGAGCATCGCGCCTAAATCGCCGAGCGTCGCCTGAATACGGACAGAATTGCTTCCCGCGTTGAGCGGAAAAAAGAAATCTCCGTCCGAATTACCAAGCGTGGAAAGCTGCCATTTGTTGCTGTACCTGAACGGAACCGAAGCTAGTTCCTGAACAGGAACCTCTCCGTTTATTATGATGGAACGGTTTGAGACAAAGCCGCGGTTATAGTTCTGACGCCCTTTTATCGATATGCGGTACATTCCGTCTTCAGGGACATCAAAATCCCATTCGATCCACTGTCCCGCTACGCGCCAGTTCTGGCCGCCGATCATATTCAACCTGATTCTGGCGACGCTCGCCGGATCTGTCGCTCCTGAAGAACGGTCATATATCGGATAAAGCGAAGGATCGGATCTTCTTGCCGCTCTTTCGCCCTGCATTCTAAGCATATAGTTGCTGCGGGTATTGCCGAATCTGCGCTGATCAATAGAGGCGGCGAAATTTTGATAATTTTGAGTTTCACGCGGAACTCTCAGCGTAAATGAACGGATCGCCATCGGCTCATTTATACCTGTAAGCCTGATGGTATTAGTTCCTTCATGAAGGTAGAAAGCGTAAGGGTCTGTAAAATAACCGAGCGAGTCCCTGAACCACGCGGATTCCCAACGCGGCAATTCGACCTGTGTAGCGCGGATTTCATTACCTTGATTGTCAAAACGGTTGTTGCTCCCGTCGCCCCAGACGCGTTGAAAAGTAAGCCTGTCCGCGCCGAGGAACGGCACTTCGCCGTTGATTGTAAGAGTGCGCTCCATCGGGATTCCCCTGGACGACAGAGGAAAATACTCAAGACGCATAAAATAAAGCCCTGCACGTTCCACGTTGACAGAATATTCAACATGGCTCGCTTCTTCGGTACGCAGAACCCGCGCTTCATTCTCAAAATTTTCAAGTAAGGAAACGCCTTCGGCTGATGTCCATGAAAAAATATCGATGGAAATATCGCTGGCTCCGTTCGGAACACCGGCATACCGTTCAAGATAACGGGCGTAGGTGTTTGCCCTTCCCGTACTGGCTCCGCTTAAATCATGACCCGCGTATTTGGCGGAAAAATCCGATTCTTCCCTGCCGGCAAAAACAATTACCAGCACAAGCAAAATCACGGCTACAGCGGCGATAATCAATACTCTGATTTTAGAAATCTTATCTTCCATTTCCCTGACAACCTTTATATATTGTATTTCATTTTACAGCATTTATTATCGTTGTGAGAAGGGTACCTGCCTCAGGTGAGACCGGCTGACCTGTTCTCCTGTCCAATAAACCGAACTTTTCCCCATTCCCGGATGTTGAGCCGTTATCCCAGTAGATAGGAATAAGGCCGAAATTTTTTGCGGACGCGAATACGTGCGATAAATAATCCAGCCTGCTTTGCCGCGCCTGCTCTTCTCTCGCGGAATCGCCGGGGTATAATTGAAGAACCGCTCCGCACTCGCCAATAATAACCGGGATATTATTGTCAATGTAACGCGGTTTAAAGGGGGCAAAATGCCCGATCACAGTCTGCCTGTCATTCGGCGTACCCCACGCGGATCGGCTGCCCTGAATTGTGAGTTGATACGGATCGTAGTAATGGAAACTAACGATTAACTTATCAGGAGAGGAATCGACAGGCAGAGTAAAAGCGGCGGAAAGAGCCTGTCTGTTATCGTTGCAATACGCCCCGACCAGCAAAAAACGGCTTGCGTTATTGCCGCCGGATGAACGGACTACGTTAACAAAAGCCTGATTCCAGTTATTAAGGGTTATTAGCTGGCTTACATCATTGCAAGTCTGCCAATTACCGTCATGCAGTTCGTTAAAAGGTTCAAAAATGAGCCAATCTCCGTAATTTTGAAAATAAACTGCGATCTGCCTCCAAACACGGACAAACTGAGACGTTATTTGATTATCGTTTTCCTGATTTCTGCTTGCTCTGGCGATAGAAAGCCAGCCGAGGTCCCTGCCGCCGCTTTCCGTCGCCCCGTCATGATGAATATTGATGATTACTTTAAGCCCTGCGTTATATGCCATATCGACAACATCGCCGACGCGGCTGAGCCGGGCGGGAGTAATACGGTAATCCGGTGCGCTGCCAATCTCTCCCATCCATGTGACAGGAATACGGATAATATCAAAACCGGCGGCCTTTACACCGTTCATCAGCTCCTGATTCACACGCGGGTTACCCCAGCCTGTTTCTCCGCCGAAACCGCCGCTGTGAGAATCCAGGGTATTACCCATATTCCAGCCCGAAAGGATATTTTCATCTCTAAGATAATTAAAAGCGGTCTTTCCGCTTACGGATTCAAGAGGATGCTCGCGGATTGAATCAGGTCTTGAAGGAATATGATTCAAAGCAGAGGAAACTGCATCGGAAGAGCCGGAACCAGACGCTCCGGAAGATGAGCAGCACGCGGCCAGCGGAAGGATAAGAATGGCGAATATAACATATAATGTCCTTTTTATCGTCATTTATCCTCCAACTGACCGGCGTTTTATTTACGGATGAATCCTGACATCCCAAATTGTAATTTCAAACGGACCTGGTCTCCAGCTTTCATGGGTCTGCCATGAAATATCTACTGCGTTAGCCTGAACCATACGGGTACCGGCTCCCCATGAAGGTTGTTGGAAGAACCTGATGGGTACTTCAAGACGATCAACAACGCCGGCTTCGCCGGTGAAATTGTACTCATGGAACGCATGATCCGTTACAGTGCTGATGCGGTATTTTACAGTCATTCTCTGGCCGTCCCCAACGTACATAAAAGAAATCGCTCTGGCGGTTTTAAGAGCTTCCAGAGTCGCTTCATCAGGCTCGTACATCCAGCCTACAAAGCCGTACTGGAACGCGGTGGTTACATTGCCCGTTATTCTCCACGCGGTAATTCCGTCAACTTCTATTTCTTCCATTTCTATGGTAGAATCTCCGCCGTCATTTACGTCGGAAAATATATTCAATTCACCTACAAATGGAATGCCTTCCCCAAATTCGGAACCAGCCGCAGCCGCTCCTCCAGAGGAACCGCAGGAAGCAACCGCAAAGCAAAGCATTACGGAAAGAGCAAATAATAACGCGTTTTTCGTGTTTTTCATAAAAACACCTCCATAAAGTGGGATTAATATAGAAATGCCCTTAAACGCCCGGTCAAGGGCAATTCAGTTTCATCTAATATAGCTTTTTATCATTCATGAGTCAATAAGTATCGATGCATAATGGTGTGTTTTATGAATTCTAATCCCCAACATCAACCTCATCCCATCTTCTCTGTATCGCCGCCGCGGTCTGCTGCGCTGTTCTGCCGCCTTCAAAAAATAACTGTAGTTCTTCGATAAAAGCCGCTTCGTACTGCTGTGCTCCGGGTTTGCCGGAAAAGTCTTCCACAATCATGGCGGATTCGAAGATGTCCCATGCTTTAGAGTAAAAAGGATCGTTTCTGACATAATCGCCGGGGAAAAAATTCGAGACTACTCCGGGGACGGCTTTTAGATACGCGCATAAAAGAGAACTTTTTTCAGCAAGGAATTCGAGGAAGCTCCACGCTTCGTCATGATGAGCGCCGCCGGAATTAAGCCCCGCGTAGATTGATGATATACCGATATTGTATCTGCCGCCCGCGCCCGATTCAGGGATAGTCGTAATGCCGAACGCGCTGTCTCCCATCCGCTCGCGGAGATGCGGGATATAACGGGTGGAGGCGATCATCAAGGCGGTTTTTCCCTGAGCGAATTGTTCAACATTATCTTCCGCGGTTCCGGCGTTAAGCACACGGTTTAGATTGCCAAGGAATGTGATGTCATTGATCATCCGCCTTGAATTGATGGACGGCTTGTCTCCGTTTGACCAAATATCGCCGCCGCCCGCCCAGATCCACGATAAAATATCTTTAGTTAATGTATAACTGTTGGCGGGCGTAAAAAGAGCCGGCGCTCCGGCCGCATTAAAAGCGCCTTGCGAGACAGTTCTTGCCTGGGTAATAAATTCATCCCTTGTTTTGGGCGGACGGTCGAAACCGGCTGCGGATAAAATTTCTATGTTGTAATAAAGCAGATTGATGAAAGAAACAAGAGGTACCGCAAGCTGCTGTGAGCCGGAATCATAATTGGTAAATGAATTAAGCTCCAATAAAACACCGGCCAGAACGTTAAACTCTCCTTTTTCAAAAAAAATGATATCCGGCTGTTCTTCGGAATCCGCGTCAATATGATGTATTAAAATATCGGGATGCCGCTGGGCGAATTCATTCAGCAGCATCTCGGTCAGTTCGCCGCCGAACATACTGCCGAAATCCGGCGAAAGAACAAGAACCGCCTGATTTGTAATAATTTCGGCTTCCACAGGTTTTTTTTCAAACAGCGGGATGATTATCAAAACCAACAGAACGAGAATCATCAATACATCAATATGAACAGGACGCACCAGCGGATTTCTTGATTGTATTTGACGCTGTATCGACTTTTTTGTTTTTTTATTGTTAATATTATTCATGCCGTTTTCCAACAGGCTCCTTTATGTGATCTCTAATAAAATAAGGCGCGGAAACCGCGGTATTTCCGGAGAAAGAAAATTTACATTGGATTTTTCCAAAATAAAAAAAATTCCCTTCCATATTAAACCAGATTCTTCGTATAATGCCTATCTGTCTAACGGCTCTCTTACGCTTGGATTGAAAAAATCCAACCGCATCGTTTGGGTGGATATTCCCGGCGGAGGCTACAAAGATCATGTAATCGAAGCAAAATTCCGCCTTGAAAGCCTCGGCGGTTATGCCGCAACAGGAATAATTTTCCATATATTGGACGAAAGAAATTATTATCTCGCGCTTGTATCAAGCAAGGGATATTTTCGTCTTGACGTGATAAAGGAAAGCAATCCCAAAACGCTTGTCGCGTGGTCGGAAGTTAAGAACTTTAATGGTGTAAATGTTTTACTAAAAATTATCACTCTTAACAGCGGCATGATTTTTATAGTGAATAATAAATGGGTCTGTGAGGTAAATGATAAGAACGAAGGTTACGGTACTTTGGGTTTCGCGCTCGCCTCATATGAAACATCGCCTGATTCGGAAAATGATGACGGAGAATCTGAAAGTATTATTCATAGCGCGAAAGAATCCTCGGAAAAATCCATAGATAAATCAGAAGTTAAATCCGTGGAAAAATCCGCAGAGGAAGTGAACAAGTATGCGAGTATAACGAGACTTGATTATTTTTCTGTTGATTCACGGATGAAATTTATAAATGAATGTTTTAAAAAGTGGACCGATGAAGTAAACATCAACGCCGAAGAACGGTTAAAGTTAGCTGAAACATACGCCGTAATGGGTGAAGCGGAAAAATCCATAGAGCAGATAATTAAAGCATGGAAACGGCGTGACATCGCGATCCGCAGCGTGACGGCGGCGGATTCCGAGATAAGAACAAAAAAAGAGCTTCTTCTTGCGGCGCGGATGTCTTACCGGCTTGGAAAGTACGCCGAAGCAGATGAGTATATTGATGTAATTATTGGTCAATGGCCTGATTCCGCCGAAGGAAAATTAGCGTTCACAGAGAAAATGAAAATATTGTATGAACTCAAGATGTTCGCTCAATTAAAAGAATTTGTTTTAAATAATCCATTTAAAATAAATAAAGATATTGATTACTATACACTGCTGGCTCTATGCAACTGGGAGATGAAGGCGTACAAAGAATCCGCAGACGCGTGGAATAAGGCTTTTGAGTTAAACGCGGACAATGGCGTGTACGCCGTGAACGCAGCTAACGCGCTGGAAATTGCGGGTAACAAAAAAGAAGCGTTAAAGTTGTATATCAACGCCGCGAAAATCTTTTTAAAAGATGATAACAGAGCGGAACTTGATGTCATAATGCCGAAGCTCACGCTTCTTGGAAACAGGAACTGGGAAGCTCGCGCGCTTACCGGAAAATGGGCGTACAGCCGCGAGGAATACGATAAATGCATAGTTGATTTTGAAGCCGCGGAAAATTTATGGAAAGCGGTTAAACCGCGTCCTGCGGCGGATCCCGCGCTGTATTATTTATGGGGGCTTGTTTTAAATTTAAAGGGAAAAAATAAACTTGCAATACGCATGCTGGAAAAAGCGGTTAAGCTTGCTCCTGACTACGGCCTCTTCCGTTTTAAACTGGCGGAAATTAAAATACGAGGCGGCGTTGAAAGTCCCTCCATTGCGTCTGAATTTAAACGCGCGCTTGAACAGACAGATGATCCCGGCGGAAAGATGGCGGAGATTGCCGGAAATTTGCTTCTGAGCGCAGGCGACGCCAAAAGCGCAAAGTATTTTTTTGGTTTGATTAAATGAAAATAATTGACTGGAAACAGTTTCAAAAAAACAATTTAATGCAAAACGGTAAATATTCCTCCATGACAATCGGCGTATTTGACGGTGTACACCGCGGACATCAGGAACTTATCCGCCGCGTTGTTTCGCATAACGCAGATTATACGCCTGTTGTAATTACTTTCAGAGAAAACCATAAGTTAGGGGATAGGGGACAGGGGTTAGGGGTTAGAGGTCAGGATTTAGGTGATAGGGGTCAGGGGTTAGATTTTAGAGCGGAGAGTGATGTAACTAGTGATATGCAATTTGAAATTCAGAGTTTTGATGAAAGGCTGGCGTTATTCGAAACTTCGGGAATAGAGATTGCGGTTGTTGTTGATTTTACCGATGAGTTCAGGCAGATGCCGGGGCTTGATTTTTTAAAAATTATCCTGGAACATGGCGGCGCGGGCTTTTTCGCCGTCGGCAGCGGCTTCAGGTGCGGGTACAAGCTTGACACTGACGCCGCCGCGATTCAAGCGTTTTTCGCTTCGCATAACATCCCCGCGGAAATTATTCCGCAGGTAACGGAAGGATCGCTGCCGATAAGTTCCAGCCGAATCCGCGCCGCTATTGCGTCAGGCGATCATGAACTTGCGCGCGCGATGCTAGGCAGCGCGCGATGTTAGGCAGCACACGATGCTAGGCCGTAAATAACGTTTAACGCTTTTCAACAGCGCCGGAAAGTCAAACAATATTTCTTACTGCGGCAGAATTACCGTAAGAAGCACCGCCACATAATGGCACATCGCGGCGCACAGTACGAATATGTGCCAGATTGCATGATTGTAGGGTATTTTCTTAAAAAGATAAAATATACATCCAAGGGTATAAAGCCCGCCGCCGATTATCACCATGATGATTACGGGAGCCGGAAAAACTACAAAGAATGTTCTTCCGCCGACAAGCAAAAACCAGCCCATCGCTATGTAAATAATTGTGCCAAGAATTTTTTTATCAGTAAAAAATATTTTAAAAATAATACCGATCAGAACAAGCGACCACTGTATAGAAAGCAGCGTTATGCCAAACGGATTAAACATATAAACAAGTAAAAACGGCGTATAGGTTCCGGCGATAAGGAAAAAAATTGAAACATGATCCCAAACGCGCAGGACTTTTTTCGCGTATACATTCTGCGTACTGTGATATATTGTACTGAACGTAAATACCATTAAAAAACTGAACGCGTAAATTGTGGCGCCGATTATACCCCGGATATTGCCGGTACTCGCTCCGATGGAAGATAAAACGGGAATACTCGCGATTCCGAAAATGACCCCTATTCCGTGCGTTAACCCATTAATTAGTTCACTTTGTAATTCATCTGTTTGTTTTTCTGTTAAATTTTCTGTTTCCATTCCTGTGTCCTTTTGACTCCGACATATTATTAGTCACATAAAATAATAATCAGGTTGCATTATAACCTGAAATTCCCGCTTGCGTAATAAGCGGAATGACCTCATACTTTAATCATCCGATAATTGAGGTCCTAAAATGAAAAAAGTGCATATAGGATTCGGGTTCCATGTAAATCTCTATCACTCGTTTCGGGAAGATACAAATGATCAAAAAGGCTTTGCCTCCGATATAAAAGTAATAAGGCATATTATCGCGGTTCTGGATAAATACAACGCGCTCGGAGTTCCTGTAAAGGCGGTATGGGATTTTGAAAACGCTTTTTCGCTTGAAGAAACTCTGCCCGCTTACGCGCCTGACATAATCGAAAACGTAAAAAGGCGCGTTCACGAAAACAGCGACGAGCCGATATTGATGGGTTACAACAACGGCGCGTTGGGAGCGATGACAAAAGACGAGCTTGAAGCATCGGTAAAATGGGCGATTACAAACGACAAGTCTTCAGGCATTCTTGATGTATTCGGCAAATACGAACCTGTTCTCCGCCCGCAAGAAATTATGTTTACTCCGTCTCAGACGCGCTCTTACACTGAGCTTGGAATTAAAGCGCTGTGCTTTTACTATTCCGCGGTTCCGTTTGACGGATTCAGAACGTTAATCCCGCTTTTGCCGGAAAAGTACGCGTTTAACCCGCTTAATTACTTTTATGGTGAAAATCGAATAATCGTTATGCCAACATACAACAACGGCGATCTTGTTGACTTTGGCTCGTTAAAATCGCTTGCGAAAAAATTGCATAACAAACAAAAGCGCGGCGAAATTGACACCGATGTTTTCATTTTTATCAACATGGATGCCGACAGCATGTTCTGGTACGGACTTGGATTTCCGTTCCCGCTTAATAAACTGCCGAATCTGACAGGTATAGACGGTCTTGTGGGCGAAATCGCCTCCCTTCCCTTTGTTGAGTTTGACACGCCGGGCAATTACATAAAAACTCATCCTGCGTTAAACGACATTACTTTTACGCACGATATTGCCGACGGAAATTTTGACGGCTACTCAAGCTGGAGCGAAAAACCATTTAACAGGCAGATTTGGACGCGAATTGAAAGAGCGCGCGCCATGAAACCAAAACAGGGATTTGAACAGGAAGCGTTCTTAAAACGCATAAGGCTTTTATCGACCACGCACTTTGGGCTTTCTACCCCGCACCTGAACCTGCGCCGGGAAATGAGGGCGCTCGATCTGTCGCGGCAAATGCTATCGCTTATGGAGCCGTTAGACGATCCGGCGCATGAGAACGTGTGTTGGAAAGGCGGAGAAATCGGAAACATCAGATATTGTCTTCCAAGCGCGGATTATATAAAAACTGATCGATCCGCGGTAAATATGCCGCAAATTTTTAACGCGGAATCTCCGCGCATTAAATACCGCGGCAGTGATTTCTGTCTGGAAAAAATTAATCAACAGGAAATATCTTACGAAGCGGCGAATCATGTTTTGAACGGAATGTTATATGAAGCGCGGTTGAATTTGCCGGATCAGATTGAATACGGCTCCTTCCGTTATGCGCAATACACGGCGGAAGGACTTGACGGCGTTTATTTTTATTTAAAAATCCAATACCCGTACACGCGCGAGGACGCGTATGTCTTTAACGAGATCGCGGCTCTTCAAAGAACGCAGGATGACGGCTGGATCGAGGTTTATCCTCTTGAAATTTGCGCGGGCGCGGCGAAAAACGCGAAAATAATAAAACGTAACTACGAAGGCGATATGTCATCCTACGATCTTGATGATTTCCAAAAAGCCGACCCGCTGAATAAAAATCTTGATTCATTTAATCATCAGATAACAAACGGCGTTGTCGGAGTGCAGACAAACACAGGCGGTTTTCTGCTCGCTGTACAGAAACAGATTGCCAATTCCATGGCGGTCTGTCCTATGCGCATACGAAACGGCAATCTGTATTTAAATCCCTTTGGCACATATTTCGGGAAACAGCGGCATCACGCGACACATGGCAATGGAGTAGGTGCACAGGTCGCCGTTTATTCTGCGCCGCAGTTTCTTCCGCTCGCTCCGTCGTATAACGGCGCGCTTGAAGAATTTTTACTGGCGATTTTCCCGTTTGAGAATGAACCGGACGAAAAATTGTGGAAACAGGCGATCGGTTTCTGCGAGGGAAGCATTGCGCATAACGAGATTGAAAAAGATTTCTGCGTTCCTCACAAAGCTGTTGACGCGGACATTAACGCGAATTGTAAAAAAATTACCGCGGGCATTCCTTTGGCGCTACAGGCTAAAGTAATGATCGGCGGAATAAAAAGTTTATTGGGGGTATAAAGATGGAAAAAATCAGTTTAAAAACAAAACTTCTATTCGGCGCGGGGGACATGTTCGGCGGCGGCTCCGTAAACTTAATAAACTTTTTTTATTTGATTTTTCTGACGGACGTTGTAAATATCCGTCCTGTGTACGCTGGGTTGATTTTCCTCATCGGTGAAATATGGGACGCGATAAGCGATCCGCTGATGGGAATAATTTCAGATAACACGCGATCCAAATACGGCAGGCGAAGGCCGTATTTCCTCGCCGGCGTTTTCTTTGTCTTCACATCGTTTGTATTACTGTGGATTCCGGTGGACTTCGCCGAGCAATCCGCACGCGTGATGTATATGCTTGCCGCGTACCTGTTCTTTAACACGGTTTTTTCCCTTGTTATGGTTCCGTACTACGCGATGGCCGCCGAGATAACGTCCGATTACAATGAGCGTACAATCATTTCAAATATACGTCTTGCTTTTTCGATGGGATCAAGCATTCTTTGCGCGCTGCTCCCGCTGGTTATAGTCCGCTCGTTTGACGACATACGCATGGGATATATGTGCATGTCAATATCATTCGGCCTTCTTTTCAGTCTGCCGTACATTGGCGTGTTTTTCGGCACTAAGGAAAAACCTGTTACAACCCGCAGTCAATTTTCGATTAAAAGTTTTTTACAGCCGTTCAGCATAAAATCTTTCCGCTTGCTTGTGATTATCTATGTAACGGCGTTCATGACGCTAGATATAATTTCGATTCTTGTCAGCTATTACATGAAGTACTACATGCAGCGGGCGGGCGAAACCAATTTAATCCTCGGCGCGGTAATAATTTCGCAGATACTCTGCCTGCCCGTATATTTCAAACTGTCAAAAAAAATCGGCAAGAACGGAGCGTTTTGCCTTGGAGCCGCAATAATCTTAACAGGCCTTACAGCCATGTCCCTTGTTTCACCTAACATGCCGATGGCGGTTATGTTCATACCGCCGGTTATCATCGGAATGGGAATGTCAGCAGGGGTTTCAATGCCGTGGACAATGTTCGGCGATGTCACGGATGTCGGCGAGTTCGCGACAGGCGCGCGAAACTCCGGCAGCTTCAGCGGCATCATGACATTCGTACGCAAAGTATGCTCCGCTGTCGCGATATTTTTAATTTCAGCGCTGCTTGACTTCAGCGGTTATCTTCGCCCGGTTGACGGCATTGAACAGATCCAGCCTTCTTCCGTAATTATCAGCATAAGACTGATAATAATAATCGCGCCTTTAATCCTCCTTACGATTGGTTTTACAGCGGCAAAACGTTATCCATTAACTGAGCAGGTTCAGAACAGGCTGCGCGCGTTCATGGATAATAAAGCGAAGGGCGAATCTTGCGAAGAAGAAGAGAATGTTTTAAAAAAATTGTTGGTGTAACTCTGGCGCATGTTATAATATAATCATGAGCGAGTATCCGTCAATATTGCTTACATTCGCCGCGGGTCTTCTTTCATTTTTTTCTCCGTGTGTACTTCCGTTGATACCGTCATATTTGAGTATTCTTGGCGGCGCGGGAGGAGCCGCGATATCCTCTTCTGAATCAAAAGAAAATACAGACGGAGCGGCAGATAAAAGACGTTTCGTTTTATTAATCACCACATTATTTTTTATTCTTGGATTTACAGCGGTTTTTATTATTTTCAGCATCATCATTTCCGCGACATTTTTATTAATGGGAGGCGTCTCAAAATATATACAAATAGCCGCAGGGATCATCGTTATTGTACTTGGATTAAATTTCTATTTTGATTTTTTAACGATCTTAAATTACGAAAAACGTTTTCAAACAGGCAGAAAGCCGCAGGGATTGATCGGAGCTTTTATCGCAGGCGCGGCCTTCGGCGCGGGATGGACACCGTGCATCGGTCCGATCCTGACAGGCGTTTTATTCCTCGCCGGGCAGAGCGGAAAAACGGGAATAGCGGCTCTGTACCTTGCGGTGTATTCACTCGGGCTTGGTATTCCGTTCATGTTAGCTGCAATTTTTTTTGACAAATACTTTGTTCCTGCAAAGTGGTTCCGCGAAAGACTGCCAGTAATAAAAAAAATTAGCGCCGTACTGCTTGTCATTATCGGAATATTAATTTTAACAGGACGTTTTTCGTGGCTTAATATAACTATGCAGCGGTTGCAGTTTCAATTTATTTATTGGGCGGAAGATAAAGCATTATTTTTTAAAATTCTGGCGGATTGGCTTAAAATGATCAATATGTAAATTTTTCTTTTGATAAAAAATTTTAATGATGTATAATATTAACAGGAGGCGGACAATGATTAAAAAAATCAAAATTGCCGTAACAGTTTTGTTACTCAGCGCAGGTTTCCTTATTCTAATGCCGCAGCAGGTAAACGCGCAGGTTTCCGACGAAGCGTTAAGGCTTTTGCGAATCGCGAGGATTCAGGTTTTTACTCAGCGGACGGAGCCGCGTGATTTTACATTGCAGCTTCTAAGCGGAGGAAACGCCGCTCTCTCCTCATATAGGGGAAACGTAGTTATACTAAACTTTTGGGCGACATGGTGTCCGCCGTGCCGCGCGGAAATGCCTTCCATGGAAACTTTATATCAGCGTTACAGAAATCAAGGGCTGGAAATACTTGCGGTTGACATAAGAGAAACAACTAATACCGTGCGGCAGTTTATCAGCACAAACGGTTTTTCATTTCCTGTGCTGCTCGACCTTGACGGAAGAGTTTCTGTAAATTATGGAGTTGAAGCGATTCCAACAACATACATTATCGATCGTGAAGGAAAGATGATCGGAAGAATTGTCGGGAGTATTCATTGGGATACGCCTGAAGTATTCGCCGCGTTTGAAGCTCTGTTAAGAAGCAGGTAAAAACCCGGGAAAAAACGCCGCTGTAAATTACAAAAATATCGCAGAAATAATCAATAATATGTTATACTGTTTTCAGGAGACATATTAATGAATAAAGAAACTGAAACTTATCTGAAGAATCAGGCAAAAGAAATCAGAAAAATGACAATCGAAGAAATCGGGAATCTGGGAACAGGCCATATCGGCGGAGCCATGTCTATTGTAGACCTTTTAGCGCTGCTTTATTTTCACCGCATGAAAGTTGATCCGCAAAACCCGCGCTGGGAAGAAAGAGATCAGCTTGTGGTAAGTAAGGGGCACTCAGGACCCGCGGTTTACGCAACGCTCGCGCTTAAGGGATTTTTTCCGAAAGACTGGCTTACCACATTGAACAAGGGCGGGACAAGTCTTCCCAGCCACTGCGACCGCAACAAGACTCCCGGCATCGATATGACAACAGGTTCGCTTGGACAGGGTTTTTCCGCAGCTATCGGCATCGCGCTTGGTTTTAAAATTGATAAAAAACCGCAGACCGTTTACACAATCATCGGCGACGGCGAATCAAACGAAGGACAGATTTGGGAAGGCGCGCTTTTTGCCGGTTTCCAGAAACTTCCAAACTTGATCGCGTTTACGGATTACAACAAACAACAGCTTGACGGTTTTACAAAAGATATTCTTGACATGGGTAACATCGCCGCGAAGTGGGAGCAGTTCGGCTGGTTCACTCAGGAAGTTGACGGACATGACATCGCCGCTCTTGACGCGGTAATAGAAAAAGCGTTAGCTGAAAAAGAAAGGCCGTCGATGATCGTTATGCACACAATCAAGGGAAAAGGATGCACCTTCGCCGAAGGCGTCGAGAAAAACCACAGCATGGCTTTTGACATGGAAAAAGCCAGAGAAGCCATCGCGGCATTAGGTTAAGGAGATATATATGGCAGATAAAGAAATGCGCATGGCCTACGTTGATACAATTGTAGCGCTTGCCGAAAAAAATAAAAACATAGTGGTTCTTGAAGCGGACTTAATGAGCTGCACGAACACAGGTATATTTAAAAAAACATACCCGGACAGATTTTTCAACTGCGGCATTGCCGAAGCTAATATGATCGGCATCGCGGCGGGTCTTTCCACTCTTGGAAAAATTCCTTTCGCTTCGGGTTTCGGGTGCTTCTCGTCACGGCGCGTGTACGATCAATTTTTCCTTTCGGCGAATTACGCGAAATTAAACGTAAAACTTATAGGCACAGATCCCGGCGTAACGGCGGCGTTTAACGGCGGAACCCACATGCCTTTTGAAGAACTCGCCCTTATGCGCGTAGTCCCGAAACTTACAATGATTGAGCCGTCCGATCCCGTCTCCTGCGCCGCGTTCGTAAAATTGATGGCGGAAGAATACGGATGCCACTATCTTCGCATACCAAGAAAACCGGTTCCGTCGCTTTACCCGGAAAACGAAGTTTTTAAATTCGGGCAGGCGAAAGTTTTAAAAGAAGGAAAGGATGTCTGCTTTGTCGCGCTCGGAAGCCTCATGGTGAACCAGTCGCTAAAGGCATGCGAAGAACTTGCAAAAGAAGGAATAAGCGCGGGCGTTTTGGACATACTCACATTAAAACCGATTGATAAAGACGCGGTACTGAATCAGGCGGGCAAGGTACGCGCGATCATCACCGCGGAAAACGCGCAGATAATGAGCGGCCTTGGAAGCGCGGTGGCAGAAATTCTCGCGGAGAACTGCTGCGTTACGCAAAATTGCTGCGACGTCAAAAACAACAAAAACGGCTGGTGCAAATTCGCGCGCATCGGTATCAACGACGAGTTCGGCGAAGTAGGCACGCAGGATTACCTCGTTAACCGTTACGGCCTTGATGTCGCGAGTATGGTGAAGAAGGCGAAAGAACTTCTCGGGTAGATTTTTAACCGTAAAGCCTGCCGGCGGGCGGGCTTCATGACAGACACGAACAAAAAGAAAAGATTCCCGCAAAAGCGCTGAGAACGCGCGGACTGCGGAATTATTATAAGTTTTTATGTTGACAATAAATGCAAAATAATGAATAGTAATACAATGCAAAAATCAACACAAAAACTTTTAAAAACAAAAGTGTTATTTCCGATAGGAGCAAAACTGGTTATTATTATTTCTGTTTTGCTTCTTGCGTCGCTGGGAGCGGTTATCTCGCTTGTCTCTGTTCTCAGCTCGATGGATGTGCGGCGCACGGCAGAATACAACAACTTTACAATCAACAACCGCGCGGGATCACACGCGGAGAGTTTCTTTAATTCTGTCAAGACAGCGGTTCTCCTCTATCTTGATTTAACGGATGGTTCTTCACTTGAAAGAACGGAAAACAGTTTTTTCAGCCACAACAAAAATATCGCGGCAATTCAAACCGGTAATATTTTAATAATCAACGAAAATTTTCTGCTTTCCGGTAATATCAGTGAAAACGCTGTATTAGAATTTTTCAATTCCGGTTCCGCCGGAACAGCGAGAACAGACAGAATGTCGTTGTTAAACGCATCTCCTTTTTTCAAGTTTTCCGTGTTTTACGCGGATTTGATTAATAAAGGCGAAACTGTAAAAATACTTTTTTCTCCGGATGAACTGTCCGAGTCTTTCGGCATCGGATCAAATACAAGTTTTATTGCCGCAGATAACGGAAATCTTCTGCTCCACCCCGATAACGATCTGGTGTTATCAGGCGCGGATTTTTCTTCCATGCCGATTGTAAGAAACATGCGCCAGGAGGGATCTGAAAGCGGAAGGCAGATTTCATTTAACGATGATTCGGGGCATCAGTATTTCGGGGCTTATTACAATATCGCGGGGACAAACGCCGCCGTTTTTACAACAATACCGCATACTGTTGTCTTTGAAGCCGTAAGAAGCATGACTTTTCAAAACATACTTCTTACAGGCGTTGTGCTTTTTATCGCTGTTATGTTTATCTGGTTTTTTTCAAAAACAATCGCGGGTCCTGTCCGCACTCTCGCCGACGCGGCTCTGCAGATCGAAAGCGGCGAATTCGGCATAGAGCTGAAAACAAAATCGCATGACGAGATCGCTTTATTAACGGACAGCTTTGGAAAGATGACAAGCGCGTTAAACATCTTCGGGCGTTTTACAAACAAGGATATAGCAGTCCGCGCAATGCGCGGCGAAATCAAACCCGGAGGCCTTCCAAAACACGCGACTGTTTTCTTTTCGGATATACGCGGCTTCACGGAAAAATCGGAAAACTTTACAAAGGCGTTCGGCGCGGGCGCGTCGGATAAAATAGTTTACTGGTTAAATGAATATTTTACGCAGATGGTAGACTGCGTAGAAAAAACAGGCGGCGTCGTGGATAAATTTATAGGAGACGCTGTCATGGCGCATTGGGGCACGGCTTATTCAGCCGGATCGCCCGAAGCGGACGCGTTTAACGCGGTTAACGCCGCTTTAATGATGCGCAACGCGCTGTATAAATTAAACAAGCAGCGGCAAAAAGATGATCCGGGAAACCCGGTTATCAATATCGGCTGCGGCCTTAATACCGGTACTGTCACGGCGGGGCAGCTTGGTTCCGAGCAGCGGATGGAATATACGGTTATCGGCGATCCTGTAAACCTCGCGAGCCGCACGGAAGCGCTCAATAAACCGCTTGGAACAGATATTCTAATAACGGAAGATACATGGAACATGGTAAAAGAAAAATTTATAACGGAAGAAATGCCCCCCGTAACGGTAAAAGGAAAAGAAAAACCGGTAAGGATGTTCGCGGTTGTAAATTTAACCGGAGAAAAAGGCCCGCAGACACTGGCGGAAGTAAGGGAAATGCTTAATATAAATCCTCCTGATATAAGCAAGGTAGATACAGATGCAGAAGAAAAAAAATATAAAATTCAAGGCGGCTGATTTCGCTGTTGTCCTTCTTTGCCTTGCAGGTTCCATCCTGTCGGGATCAGCTTTCTGGCAGGAGTACAACCGTACGCTGACAAGGCTTAACGATGATCCGATCGGGACGATAGCGTTTAAAAAACGGACAGCGCAGCGGAAATTTATCGATCGGATTGTATGGGACACATTGAAACAGGCTTCCCCCGTATATAACGGAGACACCATACGCACGATCGATTTTTCCGAAGCCGTTATTACATTCAGGGATCAAACCACAAGCCTTTCGTTATTTGAAAACACGCTTATTCAAATTTTTTACAGCGAAGCTGAAGGAGCCAGAATTGAGTTCTCAGGCGGACAGCTTGAAGTTGATTCCGGCGCGCGGGCTGTAACAATAACCACAGTAATACGCGGCGCGGCTCCTTCCGAAATCAGAATCGAAGGTCAGGCTGATCTAAACAAAACTGACGAAGGATTCATTCTTTCTGTGAACGAAGGAAAAGCCGATCTTGACGGCGAAGAAATTGAAACAGGAAATATAATCGCCTTGGACACGGAAGGGAGGCGCGACGCAAAACCTGCGGTAGCGGTTACATCCTTCGGCTCTTCCGCGAAAATATTAGGCGCGGCGGAAGGCCCGTCTTTGGTTAATTTTACATGGATTACATCAAATTTTAACAGCGGTACATCCGTAGTTATAGAAATCGCAAGGGACAGGGATTTTAAACGCATAACGGCGGCGAGAAATATAATTGACGCTTCATCTGTAACAATTCCTGTTGATAACGGAAATTACTGGTGGCGCGCGTATCCTGTTGAATCTGGCGGCAGCCGGAGCGCAAACGCGATGTACCCGTCCGGCACTCTGGAAATTATTCCGCAGACTCCCGTCACCCTTGTATCTCCCGCGTCTTCTGCAGAATTTGAGATAACGGACGATGCCTATATTCCGCTTTTCTGGACAGCGGCGCAGGGCGCGTCTTCATACATATTGGAAATTTCAGCTAACCAAAACATGAGCAGCCCTGCCGTTACGCGTCATGTGCAGGGAACAAGCGTAACACAGGCAGGTCTTGAAAACGCCAAATGGTATTGGCGCGTAACGCCGGTTTTCCCGAATTGGGTTATCGGCGCGCTTCCGCCTTCATCTGTTAACGAATTTACAATTACAATGAGAACGGCTCCTGACGCGCGGCTGGCGGAACCGCAGCCGCAGACCGCGCAGAATGATATACATGAAACAGTTGATCAGCAGGATGAATATACAGCGGGCATTGAGGAAACAACTGATACCGGAACGGCGGTAATTGCGGCTAACGCCGCCCCGCAGCCTGAATCTGTAAGTCATTTACCGGAACCAATCAGTAATTTGCTGGAATCAGTAAGCCATCTTTCTGAAGTTATAAGCCACATTCCGGAAGCCGTAAGTCATCTGCCTGAAGCGCTGAGCCATCTCCCGGAAACTTTAGGTCATTTACTGGAGTCTGTAAATCATCCGCCGGAACCTGCAAGTCAGACTGTACAACAGACAGCGGTGAATGTTCCTGTGGAAAGAGGCAGTCTCTTTAGCGGCAACGGCCACAGGTACGAAATTGTGGATCAGAATATCATGGACTGGGGAAGAGCAAGGCTTGAAGCTGAACGGCGCGGAGGTTATCTTGCAACAATTACTAGTGCGGAAGAACAGCAATTTGTTGAAAATCTGATTAGTACAGGCAGAATGGATGTATACTGGCTTGGCGGTCAGCTTGTAGGAAGACAATGGAGATGGATTACTGATGAAGCCTTTGAATACACAAATTGGACGCCAGGACAGCCGGATAACTTTAGAGGACAACAAAACAGATTATCAATATTACGGACACCACATATCCCCATGTCACAGAGAGGTATGTGGGATGATACAGAAGATATAAGAGGAGAACAGACGCAAATTGGTTTTATCATTGAGTATCCCGCAAGCCAGCCAGTTATTGTGAGCCATGCGGTACGGCAGACAGCGGCGAATGTTCCTGCGGAAAGAGGCATTCTCTTTAGCGGCAACGGCCACCGGTACGAAATTGTGGATGAACCTACTACAGTCTGGGAAAACGCAAAGCTTGAAGCTGAACGGCGCGGAGGTTATCTTGCAACAATTACAAGTGCGGAAGAACAACAATTTATACAGAATCTAATTAGTACAGGCAGAATGAATATATACTGGCTTGGCGGTCAACGCGTCCGCAATCAATGGAGTTGGGTGACAGGCGAGGCTTTCAGTTACAGAAACTGGGCGCCGGATCAGCCGGATAATCATCAAAACGGGCAAAACAGAATAGCGATAATGCGGGAAGCGAATCCGTCGTTAAATCGTTCACAAAGAGGACAGTGGGATGATGTTGAGCGGTCAATCACAAGAAGTGGTCCAAGTGGTTCGATATACGCTTATGCAAGCCGGATTGGTTTTATCATTGAGTATCCCGCAAGTCAAGCTGCATCCTCGGTAAGGCGAAATGTTATCTCATATATTTATCTTAATGGAGGATGGGATGGTGGATTGGTTTACGGCGCGAACGATAGTTTAATGGAAGGAACATCGGCTTTCGGAGACATTCGAAATGAAACTATTCAGGGACAGTCAAGAGATGTAATTACATTTACAGTTAATCTTGCCAGAGGATCCGACTGGAGGGAAGGTATTTTTGTTATAAATAATAATGAAGTTGTATGGCAATTAGAAAATGCTTTAGGCGTCAGATTCAAGGTGTTAGGTGACGGAGGAAGAGGCTGGGAGGTTCGGATTCGCACTACTGATACAAATATCGATCATTGCGCTCATTTTATGTCATTTAACAACAGAAACGGGCAGATAGTGGAGATTGATGTTCCATACTCAAGATTAAGACAGCCTGATTGGGGAAGGCAGGTTCGATTTAACAGGGAAAATATAGTAAGTTTGGAATTCCGGCGAGCTGCTGCCGCTGATATGCTTACCCCGGGTTCTTCAACAATAAAAATATTCGATTTAGAAATTTATTAGAATTTAATACATCTGCGCCGGATTAATCAGAATCAAATCTTTCCGCTGCTGCGCGAGTTTAACAAGCTGCGCGGAAAAGTTTGATTTAGAAAAAAGCACATAACGCTTTTTATAAATATTCTGATGCAGCTCTGATTTTCTGATCAGGTCTTCAAAAATTTCATATCCGATTCGGGCGTTTCTCCATTTACATTCGCCGAAAAGCGCGTTTTCACTTCCGTCCGACGCGAAAATGTCTATCTCTTCTTCCCTTTTCTCTTTCGCGTTTGTTCCCCACCATCTTCCGATTACCTTATAAGAAGTTTTTCCAAATATTGATTTTGAGGCAGCCGTCTTTGCAGCTATCCCGCTTTCTTTCCATAAATATTGGATGGCGCACTCTTCGAAAACAGGCCCCATATAAGTTTCAACTCTGCCATCTGTTTTATCGAATACTTCGGCGCACACAGCTTCTCCGTAACCCATGGAGATTCTGCTTAAATTAGGCCGCACAAATCTGTACCAGAAACGAAACATAAAATCAGCTAACAGATATATTGTTTTTCTGGAAGGCTTTAAGGAAGCAGACTTTCCTTTCTTATCTTCCCCCGCAGGGTTTTCTTTTCTTACAATTCCAAGAGTAATTAAAGTAGAAAGCATATTACTGCACTGGCTTGTTTCAATTCCCGCGGCGGAAGCAATCTCGTTCATTTTCGCCGCCCCGGACGCGATCGCTCCAATGATCGCGTTATATGTCTGCGGCGCTTTTAATTCCTGTTTTAAAAGATTGGACGGCTCTTCAAAAAGCCGCCCGGAAGGATTAAAAAAAAGATTTTGCGCGTTTTGCCGCACTGACAAACTGTTGTTGATTCTGGAAATATATTCGGGGATTCCGCCGCAGATGCCGTAAAGAGTAATTTTATCAATATCATTGAATCCCGGCAGCAGCGGAGCACACTCATAATAGTTAAAAGGTTCTATTTTAAACTGGCAGGTTCTCCTCCCGTAAAGAGGGCTTTTATAGCCTAGAACCTGATTCTCCATAAATGACATTGAAGAGCCGCATAATATCAAAAAAAGCCGCGAACTTTTCTGATACTTGTCGATAAGCGCCTGCAACAACGATGAGACCGCTCTCTCGCTTTCTGCGAGATAAGGGTATTCGTCTATAACAAAGATAAGACGCTTTTTCAACGCCGCCTTAAAGCAATATTCAAATGCGTCGTTAAACGAATTAAAGCAATTTATCGGAGCTTCAGGAGCAAGAACAGAAAGTATCTGAACAGAAAGAAGCTCAAGGTTTTCCTTTGCCGTGGTTTCAGCCGCGGTAAAACTGATCGATTTTTTATCTTCTCTGAACTGGTTTATAAGGGTCGTTTTTCCCACCCGCCTTCTGCCGTAAAAAACAGCAAAATGAAAGGCATCTTCCTTATAATATTTTTCAAGCTGTTCCAGCTCTCTTTCCCTGCCGGCGAACATTGCTAACCCTCCAGTTACTAATTGTCCAATTAGTAATTATCTAATTAGTAATTATAGAGCATATTTCTCATTTGTCAAGGATTAAAAAAGGCAGTTAACGGTTAAGTCAACTGCCTTTCTACGTTGTTAAATATGCTGTTGTTTGACGCGCAGCCTTTCAGCTTCATGGTACTTGTAATTGTCCCAGAACTTTCCGTATTCGGCTACCATTATCGGCAGCAGTGAAATACCCATGCAAATAAGCCAGTGGTAGGAATCCATCGCGACGAAATTCAACGCGGACGCGACAGGCGGTATCGCTGCCATGCCGGCAAGAACAAAAAACATAATGACAGCGCTGATTACAAGCTGCGGATTGTCAAGAAGAGAACGTTTAAAAAAGGAAATGCGGCTTCTGACAACAAAGATATGAAGTATCGATGTCCAGCCAAGAACGAGGAACGCCATTGTCTGTCCAAGTTTGTGGAAATATTCGGGGGGATTATCAGCGTTAAACACAACATCGGGAGGAAGATGTTCACCGGGGATAAAGATAAATTTCCCGATGTAGAAAGCCGCCAGAACCGTAACGCTGCACATAATCGTCTGCTGTATAATTACTTCCATCAAACCGCCTGCGAAAAAACTTTCATTACGGTCAATCGGTTTTCTCGCCATGATGCGGGTGTCGGAATGTTCCTTTGCGAGCGCCATTCCAGGGATTCCATCGCCGAGCACATTGATAATCAAAAGCATAATCGGCGTAACGGGAACGCCCCAGCCGGAAACCTGCCCGAAGATCATCACAACGATTTCCGAAATGTTGCACACGATTAAAAAATAAACAAGTTTTTTAATGTTCGCGAATACTTTGCGCCCTTCGCTTACAGCTTCGACAATCGTGGAAAAATTATCGTCTGTAAGAACCATATCGGACGCGCTCTTCGCGACCTCTGTGCCGTTTATGCCCATGCTCACGCCGACATCGGCGGCTTTTAATGCAGGCGCGTCGTTTACACCGTCGCCGGTCATTGAGACGACAGCGCCTTTGTTTTGCCATGCTTGTACTATGCGGATTTTATCCGACGGCGACACTCTCGCGTATACGGAATAAAATTCAATGCTGTCAAAAAATTCTTCGTCGGTTAACTTGCCAAGATCTTCCCCGGTAATGATGCCTTCTTTCGCGGCAATAATGCCAAGTTCTCTGGCGATGGCGGCAGCAGTTATCGCGTGATCTCCTGTGATCATGATTGTGCGGACACCGGCTTTTTTCGCCTTTGCAATCGCCGCGGCTGCTTCCGGCCTCGGGGGATCGATCAACCCGATAAAACCGATAAAATTTAAATCAGTTTCAAGTTTCTCAAGATCGTCTTTCGCGGGCAGAACATCAATTTCTTTTGAAGCGAGTGTAATTACGCGTAACGCGTCTTTGGCGAATGAATCATGGATATCCTCAAGTTCTTTTAAATAATTAAGATCTTTTTTGTTAATTGGAATTTTATCAAAGGCGCCTTTTGTCAGCACAAGATAACGACCATCGCGCTTTTTATAAATAGTTGTCATCATTTTTCGCGCGGACGAAAACGGAATCTCCGCGGCTTTTTCATACTCGCCGCGAAGGCTGTGATGATCGATCCTCTTATCAATTGACAGGCGCATTATAGCGGATTCTGTCGGATCACCGATTATTTTAATATCACCGGCGCCGGATCTCTCGGCTGTTACGCTGCTCGCTAACAGAAATCCTTTTAAAAGATCGATATACTCCTGCGTACCGGCTTCAGTATCGCTGACGGGAGTTCCGCCGTATACCCAGAGTCTTTTTATCGCCATCTTGTTCTGTGTCAAAGTTCCTGTTTTATCGGAGCAGATAACCGAAGTGCTTCCCAGTGTTTCTACCGCCTGCAGTTTGCGGATAAGCGCGTTTTTACTGACCATCTTTTTAACGCCGTGTGTAAGCATCAATGTAACAATTAGCGCCAGCGTTTCGGGAACAGCGGCGACAGCGAGAGTTACAGCCAGCATCACAAGATGCCATATCTCCTGCTCCTGTAAAAGACCGATTATAAAAATCGTAAAAGCCGCGATAATCGCGATACTGCTGATTAGTTTGCCGAGTTTATCGAGACGCAGTTGAAGAGGCGTTTTATTTTTCTTTGTATGATTAAGGTACCCCGCGATTTTTCCAATCTGCGTATCCATCCCGGTCGCGATAACAACCGCCGCCGCATGACCTGTAACAACAAGGCATCCGGAGAAAACCATATTCAAGCGATCTCCAAGCGTTGCGTTTTCTTTATCAAGAGTTTCGATCTGTTTTTCCGACGGCTCGCTCTCTCCCGTAAGGGAGGCTTCGTCAACATTAAAACTTTCACATTGGATAATACGCGCGTCAGCGGGAACCAGATCGCCTGTCTTTAGTATGATTATATCACCCGGAACGACAAGAGTTGTGTCGATTTCATGTTTGCTTCCGTCACGAATCACAAAACAACTCGGGCTGTTAAGCACAGCCAATGCCTCAAGAGCTTTTTCCGCACTGCGCTCCTGAGTAACAGCGAGAATCACATTCATTATTACGATGGAAATAATTACAAGCGGCTCGACAAATGATACGTTATGACCGGCCAGCAGCTCGCGGATTTCCAAAGCAAAGGAAAGCCCGGCCGCCAAAAGAAGAATGATAACGGCGACATCCCTAAGCTGGCGTATAACCTGAGAAAAAAGCGATTCTTTTTTCTGTTCGGCAAATTTATTAAGTCCAAATTCGGCATTTCTTTTTGCGGCTTCATCCGCGGTTAAGCCTTTTTTCGCGTCGGCTTTCTGTTCTCTCAACACGGCATCAATATCCATGTTGTACCAATTGTTCATTGGCTCCTCCATTATTGCTTTTTTATTCTAGTACATTATAACATTGAAAATTGGAATTATTGCAATTTCTATTAGCGGCCGACGGGAGCCGCCTTCAGGTCGCAAACATCAAGAAAGACCTAATTGCTAATCCCGCAATTACCCTATCTGGACATCAAGCTTCCTCCCAAAGATATAAGCTATCCGCTCAAGCGTTTTAATTGTCGGGTTTGATTTTTGCGGATTTTCGAGCCGCTGATATGCCTGATAAGAAAGACCGAGCTTTTTAGCAATATCTGTCTGACTTTGTTCTCCGCGAAGTTCACGAAGCTGCATCGCCACAGTGATATGATTCGCTATCATTATTGGATAACCTTTCTTGAACGACGGTTTTGGTATAACACTGCCGCGGGATACATCGGCTTCAATACATCCATTAATAGCTTCTTTTGCCATTGCAAGTGCTTCATCTTTTGAAAACCCGCAGGTTACAACATTCGGCATATCAGGGAATTGAGCAATATATTCTTTTCCTTCTTTTTCGATGGTACAATAATAGACCATTATTTCCCCCTAATTAATACCTGCTTCTTTTAAAATTCTTTTTGCCAGATACCCAATATCTTTATTGCCATGAAGAGGAACCGGTATAGAACGATAACCTTCCTTGACAAAGATATGATGAGAACCGTTTATTCTATTCAATGTCCACCCATTTGCTTTCAGGATATCAATAAGCTGTTTAGCGGTCACTAAAATAAATATACAACATATATATTGTATAGTAAACTGCGGGAACACCGTTTATCGAAAAACTTTTATCAGCGGCCGACGGGAGCCGCCTTCCGGTCGCAAACATCCTGTTTGCTCCTTCCAGGCCGTCTCCGCCGCTAAACCGGCATCCATGCCGGTTTACCCCAAAGACGCCTCCGCGTCTTTGAGGCCGCGGCTCCGTTTCGACTCCCGAATTAATTCTAATAATATGTTCATCACACTAAAAAATTTATCGAAAAACTTTTACCAGCGGCCGACGGGAGTCGAACCCGCGTCACGAGCTTGGGAAGCTAGGGTAATGCCGTTATACGACGGCCGCATTTTAAAAAGCGTTGATCCAGGGCTGACTCGAACAGCCGACCTGCCGCTTAGGAGGCGGCCGCTCTATCCCCTGAGCTACTGGACCCGGTTCTCAACATGGACAGCTTATCACCTTGACAGCACATTGTCAACTTTTCGGCAGTCAATGTAACCGGCGCGGCATGGTTTCAAGGCACTTGTCAATAAATATACATTCCATTAAAATAGAAGAAGAATGTATTTATCTCACAGAGGTTAATTGTGCTTAAACGAGGGGTTTCCCTGTTTTTAATATTTTTATCCGGTTTCGCGTTGCTATACGGTCAGGAAATCATTACCGCGGAGAGATATCTGGAAATGGTATCGGATCATTACGCTTCCCTAAGAGATTATGAGGCTAATATATCGATTCGTTCCGGCAATTCTGATATGTCGGGCAGCGTAAGCCATTTATCGCCGCATTATTTACGGATCGATTTTACAAGACCGGCGGAGCAGGTAATCGTTTTTGACGGAGAGCAGTTGATCGTTTATCTGCCTGAGTACAGAGCGATTCTCACCCAGAGTACAAACAGAAGAGCGGGCGGCGCCGGGATGGCGACTTCTCAGGGGCTTTCCCTTTTAAGACGTAATTATGTCACGTCATTTGTTACAGGCCCGAACCCCGAACCGCTTGACGCGAACTCAAGCGAGAGTGTTGTAAAGCTGCGCCTGACAAGACGATCAATTTCCGAGGGGTTCAGGGAAATAACATTGAGTATTAATCCTAATACAAGAATGATACGCAGGATCGAAGGAAGAACGATTACAGACGGCGAAGTGCGATTTGATTTTACCAATGTCAGAACAAATCAGGGTATTCCGGAGCAGAGGTTTCTATACGACACTCCCGGTTCGGCAAATATGTATAACAACTTTCTTTTCAGAGATACTGAGTAAGGCGCAAGGGGAACTCTATGGAATCTCTGGGAGAAAAACTACAGTCAACCCGCGAAGAAAAAGGCCTTACAATCGATCATATAAGCCGCGAAACAAATATATCAATTCGTTATCTCGAAGCGCTTGAGACGGAAAATTTCAATGTCTTTCCCGGAGAGCCTTATATAATCGGATTTTTAAAAAATTACGGCACTTATCTAGATCTTGATATACAAAAATTAATATCGCTTTACAGAGCGCTCCGTATTCAGGAACAACCAGTTCCGGTTGAACAGCTTTTAAAGCATCCGCCGAAAATTCCAAAAGGTTTTATTTTTGTATTGATCGCGCTTGCCGCAGCCGGCGCAGCGGGGTGGGGAGTATACACGCTCATCCAAAACAACCGCGGCAATGTTAAGACTGCCGTACCTGTCAGCCGTCATCAAACAGAATACGTAATGGAAGGAAATTCCATGGAACGGCGGCTGTACAAAAATGATTCAGTTTTGATTCCGGTAAACATGGAAAGTTACAAGCTTGAGCTTTATAATCTGAGCGAGACTGTAACAATACGCACTCCCGGGGGAATGGAAATTCTAGATTTAAGCCAGGAAGTAACAGTTGATCTCAACAATGACGGCTTCCCTGAATTGCGCATAACGGTAGCCGATTTCGCCAAGAACAATCCCGAGATGGGAGCCTTGATTCATTTTCATCTGATGGATACGGCAGTACCGACAGGAACGGATTCCGAACCGATAATTCCGTTTACAACTTCATTGAGTTCGGCAAGCACCACAATTATTCCTTCCGCAATCAGCGCTTACCCTTTTGTTCTGCAAATGAATTTTCAAAGTTACTGTATGTTCCGGTGGGAAATTCTTAACGAGCGCGACAGGCGCGGAACAAATCAGCGTTATTTTTTAAGAACAGAGTCGCTGGAGATTCAAGCGCAGAACGGCATCCGAATCTGGGTATCAAACGCCCAGGCGGCAAGGTTTCAGGTTATCGGCGGCGGCAGAACATACCCTCTTGAAACGGGAGCGGCGGGAGAAGTTATCGTCGCCGATATCCGCTGGGTCAGGGACGATGACAACAGATACCGCCTTATGCTGATAAGGCTTGAAACATAATCCTCCTGATAAAAAAACAGCAGTCTTTCAGGTGATTAATGCGTTATTTTCTGGATCCTTTTGGATGTGTAAAAAATCAAGTTGACGCCGAAACCATGATGGCGCATCTTGACAACGCCGGCTGGGAAAGTACTCAGGACAGCGGACTTGCGGAATTAATAATCGTAAATTCCTGCGGGTTTATAGAAAGCGCAAAACAGGAATCAATCAACGCTGTTCTTGAATGGCGCAAGCTCTACCCGGAAAAAAAAATACTTCTTACAGGATGCCTAGCCCAGCGTTACGCGAAAGAACTGCCGGATTTGCTGCCGGAAGCCGACGGCTTTCTGGGTGTTGATGATATATTGCAAATTGTGAAGATGGCGGATAAAACGGCGGGAAATTCTTTGCCGTTAGCGGAAAATTCTCAATCATCAAAATTTAAACCTCAGTTGATACCCGGTGAACGCCCGCTGCTTTCCTTGCCGGGTTCAGCATATGTAAAAATCAGCGAAGGATGCAGCAACAATTGTTCTTACTGCGCCATCCCCCTGATTCGCGGCCGCCTTGTCAGCCGCGCAATTCCCGATATTACAGAAGAATGCCGCGTATTAATCAAGCGCGGTAAAAATGAGTTATGTATCATTGGACAGGACATAGGCGCCTTTGGATCAGATAACGGCGCAGGACATGGTTTGCCGGAACTGTTAAACGCAATATCAGAGCTGGATGGAAATTTCTGGATCCGCCTTTTGTACATTCATCCCGATCATTTTCCTCTGCGGATTCTTGATCTTATGGAAAAAGACAAACGCTTTCTCCCATACTTTGATATTCCATTTCAGCACGCGTCAGAAAAAATTTTAAACGCTATGAATCGCGGCAATTCATTTTCGTTATTGCCTTTTGTCTCTGGTTCCGCTTTACCAAAGAATGATTCGCCGCTACGGGAAATTCCCGCTAACCTTTCGGAAAAATACCTTGCCTTGATCAATACCATCCGTACGCGCCTTCCAAACGCGGTTATACGATCCACTTTCCTGCTCGGTTTTCCCGGTGAAACAGAAGATGATTTCGCGGCGTTACTCGATTTTCAGGAAAAAGCAAACCTTGACTGGCTTGGCTGTTTTACATATTCAAGAGAAGAAGGAACGCCTTCTTATTCAATGAAAAAGCGCGTTCCGGCGAAAACGGCGGCATTACGTAAAAAAATTATAGAAGAAAAACAAATGCGCATAACGGAAAAAAACATGGAACGCTTTACAGGGCAGACTCTTGATGTTCTTGTTGAGGAAAAAATCGCGGCTGATCCTTCAACTGATGAAACAGACAGCGAAAATATCTGGCTGGGACGGCTTTATTGCCAGGCTCCCGACATTGACGGCTCAGCGGTAATTATCTGCGATAAACAAAAAAACATCACGGAGGGATCATTACAAAAATGCAGAGTAACCGCGCGGCGCGGATTTGATTTGGAAGTCCGTGTAAAATAAACGGAGAATGTGAAATTGCAGACGGAAGGAATATACAATATAGCAGACACATTTATTATAGACAGACGAAGGAAATGGATTAGACGCATATTGATTATTTTTTTTATCATTTCCGCCGTTTTAATTACAGCTTTTTCCGTCATGTTTCAGGATCAGTTTAAAAGCCTCGCTTCCATAAAAAAAATTGACAACTACGGCATGTTTCAAATGACATATTTCGGCGATTATAAATTTGACGATTTCTTGAAAACCGGCGCGAAAAATGACAGCGAGATAGAAATATTTATATCAAGGAAGTTATTAAAGGGATTTCCTGTACGATTCGGCATAAACGGCAGAACATGCACGGCATTTGTTACGCGCAACGAGAACGGAGATGTAATATACGGCAGAAATTTTGATTATACATATTCGCCTTCATTGCAGGTAACAACAAAACCGGACAACGGATACGCATCGGTATCTACAGTAAATCTGTCATTCGTGGGATATTCGCTCAACAAACTGCCAAGCGGCCTTAACACAAACAGCGTATTAACCCTTGCCGCTCCGTTCATCCCATTCGACGGCATGAATGAAAAAGGCGTGGCAATCTCGCTTCTCGCCGTCCCTGAAGCGTCGCATACTCCCGATATCAACAAAATAACGTTAAACACAACAACGGCAATCAGGCTGGTACTGGATAAAGCGGCGACTGTTAATGAGGCTGTCGCTTTGTTAAGACAGTATAATATTTACTTCTCCGGCGGAATCGCCTGCCATTATCTGATTGCGGACTCTGGCGGGCAGTCGGTTATTGTCGAATATTACAACGGAGAACTTCAAACCATAACAACAGACGAATCCTGCCAAGCCGCGTCAAATTTTATTGCGTATAACGGATTGAATATCGGCGAAGGTAAAGACGAATTTCAACGTTACCAGACAACTATCCAGACCATTCAAAATCATAACGGAATTTTGAATAATGAACAGGCGGTTTCCCTGCTTGTAAGGGTCGGCGTAATAAATGAAAGAGGTTCGGATCTGCTGCAATGGTCTGTGATATATAATCTCTCCTCCCTATCAGGAATAATTTTCGCGAACCGAAATACCGGCAATTTGATTCATTTTCAACTGGAAAATCAATAAAAATAATGTAAATTTTCACAAATAATGATATATTCATTGTATGGCCTTTCAAAAAAAACATTTTCATTTTGTATGTATAATTCTGCTGCTTCTCGCGTCAAACTGCGGCAGCAGTTCCCCGTATATAGCGGAAGAAATAGATATACAAAATATTACAACTGCGCAGCATCTGATTTTTATCGGACTTGACGGATGGGGTGGAGCTTATCTTCCCGGCGCGGATATGCCCACGGTAAAACGTATGATGGCGCAGGGCGCATCAAGTATATATACGCAGTGTATAATGCCAAGTAACAGTTGGGCTAACTGGGTATCGCTTTTTTCGGGAACACTGATAAGGCAGCGCAATTCGAGACAGTTTCCCACAATATTTTCACTTGTTAATAATGACAGTCAGGAAATAAGATCTGTCTTTTTTTATGAATGGAGCGATCTTGATAGAATTTGCCCTGATGATATTACAGTCAAACGGAGAATTCTATCTGATCTTGAATCAACGGAAAATATAGTTTCTTATATTACCAGTGTTAAACCTTTTTTTACTGCTGTGGTGTTTAACGAACCGGACTCCGCTGGTCATGGAAGCGGCTGGGGATCCGCCGCATATAACGCCAAGCTGACCGAACTGGATGGTTATATTGCGGCAATTGAACAGGCGGTAATAGATGCCGGTATATATGATAACACGGTATTTGTGCTGTCATCAGATCACGGAGGATCTTACAGGGGGCATGGAACAAACAATCCTTTACACCGCCGAATCCCGATAATTTTTTACGGCCGCGGAATTAAACAAGGACATACTATCAGTCATCCTGAAAGCGGCATTTGCAATATAGATCCAACGATGGCGTTAATTCTCGGGCTTGGAATTCCGCCTGAATGGAGAGCGCGGCCTTTACTAGAAGTATTTGAATGAACAATCAAATGAATATATCGGCTCCCTCCTATCTTGATCCTCTCAATCCTGAACAGCGTCGCGCGGTGCTTCACACCGGAAAGCCGCTTTTAATTCTCGCCGGCGCTGGCTCCGGTAAAACAAGAGTAATCACGACAAAAATCGCATGGCTGATCAGAGAGAAGGGAATGGACCCGCGCTCAATCCTCGCGGTGACATTTACAAACAAGGCCGCGAGAGAGATGGCGGAACGCGCAAAACAGATTGACGCGCGCGCGGAAGACGCGATGCTTCGCACATTTCATTCATTCGGCGCGTGGTTTTTGCGGCGCAACGGAAACCTCGCAGGTCTTGATTCGAGATTTATTATTTATGATGATGACGATGTTATCTCGCTTCTTTCTACCATCATGGAAAACGCGCCGAGACCTGAAGTAAAGGAAGCGGCGCATAACATCTCACGAGCGAAGGATTATTTTCTTTCGCCTGATAATCCTGAGCTTGCGCTAATCGATCATAATAAAAAATTCCGCGGCATTTATAAACTTTACGAAGAACGAATGGCGCAAATAGGCAATGTTGATTTCGGCGATTTAATCAAAAAACCTGTGGAAATACTCCGCGGTCAGCCCGAAGTCGCGCAGCGTTTCCGTGAACGGTTTTCTGTAATAATGGTGGATGAATATCAGGACGCGAATGTGGCGCAGTTTCAGCTTCTCAAGGAATTATGCGGAGAGGACACTTATGTATGCGTTGTCGGCGATGACGATCAATCAATCTACAGATTCCGAGGCGCGGAAGTAAAAAATATTCTTGAGTTCCCGGATCGTTTTCAAGGCGCGGACATCATCCGCCTTGAGCAGAATTACCGCTCGACAACTCCCATTCTAAAAGCGGCATCTTCTGTGGTAAACCGTAATAGCGGCAGGCTCGGTAAAAATCTCCGCGCCGAAAAAGGAAACGGCCCGCTTCCGTTACTCGCAATAATGAACGATCAGGATTCGGAAGCGTCATACTGCGCGAAAATAATTGAAACAAGCGTAATAAAAAAGGAAACGACATGGTCTGACTGGGCGATTCTCTACCGCACCAACGCGCAGTCTGCCGGATTTGAAACAATGTTCCTGCAAAGAGCAATCCCCTACCGCGTAGTAGGCTCGCTAAAATTTTACGAAAGAGAAGAAATAAAAGACGCGCTTGCGCTTTTATCATTTCTTGTCAACCCGCGCGATGAAGTCGCTTTCCGCAGGGTTGTGAATAAACCGGCAAGAGGCGTCGGCGCGGTAACCACAGACAAGATTGTTGACGCGGCGATTTCGCATAACGTAAACCTGATCGATGTTAAAAATAACGATTTAGGACTATCCGCGAAGGCGCGTAAAGGCCTGGATGGTTTCTACAAAGTGATAGACGATGCAAGAACGGTACTGGATGGTACAATAGAAATACCGGCAAAGAAAAATTCTCAACGCAAGGCGGCCGCGAAAGAAAAAACGCATCAAGGGTTAAAATCAGGCGAGGGACTTTCCATATGTATCGAAAAACTTTTAATCGATTCGGGTATTGCCGAATACCACGAGAAGCAGGACGAAATTGCCGGCAACTCAAAAACAGGAAATTTGCAGGAACTGCTGAACGGAGCGGCGGTTTATACAAATAACTACGAAGGCTTGTTAAAATTTCTTGAGGACATCGAGCTGGATCGTTCAATGAAAGAGGAAGCCGAAAAAAATAATAATCTTTTAAATTCCGTAACACTGATAACATTTCATAATACAAAGGGGCTGGAATTTAAACGTGTAATAATGACAGGGCTTGAACAAGGCGTGTTTCCCAGAGATGATAAAAAGGGTGACGAGCTTGAAGAAGAGCGACGGCTTTTTTATGTCGGAGCCACTCGCGCAATGGATGAACTTTACCTTACAACATGCGGGGAGCGGCGGATGTACGGAAGAACGATGCAAATGCAGCCGTCGTTGTTTTTAAGCGAGATTGACAGAAACTGCCTGCAAACAATTAAGGTTTCATCACAGGAATTTCAAACGCCAAACCAAAGGTTCCTAAGGCGCGGAGGAAATACAAATAACGGCTATGTTAATCAGCCAAAAAGTTTCAATCAATTTGATTTGCAATCCGGTAAATCACAAGCAATCAGTGAAACCGAGGAGCGTTCGGGATGGAAAAAAGGACAGCGCGTCTTTCACGACGATCACGGTTACGGAGCGGTAATTGAAGTTAAGGACAGCGATGACGGACCGGTTGTACGCGTCCGTTTTGATTCAGGACACGATAAACGCTTTTTAAGCGAGTATCAGGGCAGAGCTTACGAAAAAGTTGATGAAGGTTATTGAAATGACAGATAACGCTGATGATAAAAATAATACTCACGATGAGTTTTATTTATTAAAAACGATTCCCGATGTGTTACGCGCAAGAGGCTTCAGGCTTTATTTAGAAGGCGGTCAGCGTCTTGTTGATCTCTGGCTTAACGGCGGAGCGGCGGCGCTTGGCCATACTCCGGCGAATCTCCTGCGAGAAATTAAAAATACCGCAAGCCGCGGATTGTACGCGCCTCTCCCCCATTTTACAGAGAAACGTTTTATTAAAGCGCTGTCAAAATTATTACCGGGATTTAACTTCCGCGTTTACGCCGCTCCTCCGCGTGAGTTAATAGAATTATTTTTAAAAGGAAATCCGCAAAGAGGCACAAAAGATTATTCTGCAAAACTTTGGCGTCCTTTTACAGATCCATTGAATCCATTTTTAAGTGATTGCGCGTCATTGATCATTCCAATTATACCCGGTATTCAGACATGGCGCGGGGGATTGCCGTATGGACTATGTGTCGCCGCTTTTAAACACGGCGGTCAGGGCACACCGGTTAAAACAGATTCCGTTGAAATAAATAAATTGATAAAAATTCTGCCGCCGTCAGACATTTTGCCGCCGGTACTGCTTGCGGCGGCAACGCGGGGGATCTACGATCTGCTCGCTTCTCCTGAAAGAGCAAAACCAAAACTGCCGCGCGTTCTCAAAACATTGGAGAACAGCCGCTGGACAAGAAGCGGTATTTATCTTCACTTAAAGGAAAAACCAGCCTCGGATGAATGGGAAAAACTTTTTAATAAATTTCTTGAAGCCGGCTTCCTGCCGCCGCCGTCGCCTGAGTTTCCCCTCATCCTTCCCGGAGAAATGTCAGACGGCGAAGAAGCAAAGCTGGCGACGGCGCTGTAAAAGCGATCCCTTGAAATTTTTCCAAATATTCCCCATACTTATACCACATGAACAAGTTAATTTTCGTCTCCGGCGGTGTTTGTTCCAGTTTGGGGAAGGGCGTTGCCGCTTCATCCATCGGCGCGTTGCTGGAAAGCCGGGGTCTTAATGTACGCATGGTAAAATGCGATCCTTACATCAATGTTGACGCCGGAACAATGAGTCCTTATCAGCACGGCGAAGTTTATGTTACAGACGACGGCGCTGAAACAGACCTTGATCTCGGCAATTACGCGCGGTTCACAAAAGGCCGCCTAAGCCGGGCAAACTCAGTCACTACGGGGCAGGTTTATGAATCCGTGATCCGCAAGGAGCGCGAAGGAAAATACCTCGGCAAATGCGTTCAGGTAATTCCCCATATAACGGACGAAATTAAAAACCGCATCCTCGCAGTCACAACAGAAGACAGCGACACCGATGTCGTGATTATAGAAATCGGCGGGACTGTCGGTGACATTGAATCAATCCCGTTCCTTGAAGCCGCAAGGCAATTAATACATGAACACGGCAAAGCCAACGCGATCTCCGTGCATCTGACACTGATCCCCGAAGTCGCGTCAGGCGAATTAAAAACAAAACCGACGCAACATTCTGTCAAGTCGATGCAGGAAACCGGAATTCAACCTGACATATTGATCTGCCGCTCTCCCGTCATGCTTGACGAATCGACACGCAGAAAAATCGCGCAATTCACAAACGTCGATATTGACGCTGTGTTCACTTCTCCGACAATCGACACAACGATTTATCAAATACCCATCATCTTTTTTGAACAGGGTCTGGATCAAGTTATCCTACGGAAGATGGGCGTGGAAAGCCGTCACGCAAAAATGAAACCCTGGCATTCGCTGATGGAACGTTTCCGCGCAAGAGAGGGCAAGGTAAGAATCGGCATCGTCGGAAAATACATGGCGTTACACGACACCTATACATCGCTTTACGAAGCGCTTTTTCACGCAAGCCTTGAATGCGGCACGGAAGTTGAGTTTGTAAAAATCGATTCATCAAGTTTAGAAGATAAGGAAGACGCTGAAACTATTCTGGGAGAAAAAGCGCCCGGAGGCGGAGTTGACGGAATCCTCGTTCCGGGCGGCTTCGGACAGCGGGGAACCAACGGCATGGTTAAAACTGTAGAGTGGGCAAGAAAAAATAATAAACCATATCTTGGCATCTGTCTTGGAATGCAAATAATGGTTATCGAATGGGCGCGTAACGTACTTGGCTGGACGGATGCCGACTCAACGGAATTTTCGCCCGACACGAAGCATCCTGTTGTAAGCCTTCTTGTGGAACAGATCAATGTAAAAAACTACGGCGGAACAATGCGGCTTGGCGCAAGCGAAACGGTAAATGAAGAAGGTTCGCACATCATTTCGGCTTACGGTATGAACCGCATCATGGAGCGGCACAGGCACAGGTACGAGTTTTCAAATCAATACCGCGATGATTTTTTAAAATCAGGTTTAAAACTGGCTGCTTTTACGCCGGACGGAGCGCTTGTGGAATGTACTGAATGGCCTCATTCAGGTGAGGCGCGTCACCCGTGGGGCGTTGCGGTTCAATTCCATCCCGAGTATAAATCAAAACCGATGGCGGCTGCTCCACTGTTCAGGGACTTTATTGCCGCCGCGCATCGCGAAAAGATAAAGAAGAACTAATGAAAAAAATCATAATATGTTTCTGCTGCTTTTTTATTCTCTTAGTGTCCTGCACCTTCGATTACGGTGAAACAGGAGCGCAAGAAAGGGAGACGCCGGATCTTATTATGGATAATGTTGAATATGTACGCGTAAGATCCGCAGATCCAATCGCGCGATTTAATGCGCGGCACGCTGAACGTTACGAAAGACAAGGATTAATGAAACTGCGGGAATTCACATTTGAACAGTATGAAAACCGCGGTACGGAGACAAACGCTTTTGGAAGAGCCGGTAACGCGCTGGTGTATCTGGAATCGGGAGATGTCCTCATGGACATGGGCGTAAAACTGGAAGTGGTCTCCGAAGAAATAATCATCGAAACAAATCAACTTGAATGGAAAGATACGCCGCGCCTGCTCACATCCGGCGCCGAAGATGAAGTAAATATTTCAAAGGAGGACGGCACCAACTTTGTCGGCATCGGTTTAACTGCAGACGCGCGCCGCCGTACATGGGAATTTGCAGGCCGGGTAAACGGCACATATGTTTACGAAGAAGAGGAAGAAACAAGCGGGGAATCTACGGGGGACACCGAGTAAGATGTCCGGCATTGATTCTCTTAGATTTTTTACCACTAACCACACTAACTGCACGAACATTACAAACGCCGCGAACCACACGAACTCTTGGTATGGTTTGCAGCTAATCATTCTTTTTTTCATCGCCGGTGTCCAGTTTGCGGCGGCGGATGTTTTTACATTTCGGGCAGACAGAATGACAGGCTCAAGTGCGCTTGGAAGAGAAACTACAATCTTGATAGGAAACGCCGAAGTAAGATCAGACAATCTTCTTCTGCGAGCCGACAGAATTGAAATCAGCGGAGAAAACAACCGGTATATAGACTGCATAGGAAACGTCTGGGGGCATGAAGAAGATAAAGATATCCTTTTTATTTCTGACAGGCTTCGTTATGACCGCAGATTAAAGATTGCAAGGCTGGAAGGAAACTCTACTCTGGAAGACAGAGAAAACAGAATCGTGGCAAGAGGCCGTTTTATAGAATATGATGACGCTAACGAAATTGTTGTCTTCCAGATTTCGGTAAGGCTGTTCAAAGATGACATGGTATGCCGTTCCGAGTACGCGGTGTACCGCCGCAGGGAAAAATTGCTCGATCTTTCCGGGTTCCCGATTGTATATAAAAATAATGATGAATTCCGGGCTGACAGAATCCGCGTTGATTTGGAAACAGATGATGTTATAATGGAAGGCGGCGTAACAGGAACAATATTAAACTGATGGAAGACGAAACCATAGATACAGGCATAATTCCTCAACCTGAAGAAAATGAAAATCCGCAGGCAGAAGAAATTTTTGAAACACAAGCAGAAGAGACTGCTGAAACAGTACGAAACTATATACTGGTATTTTCCCGTAACAACGGGCAGGCAGCAGCGCCGGGAACCCACACTCTGGGCGTTATTAACTTGCATAAAAAATTCGGTAAAAAAGAAGTTGTAAAAGGCGTCAGCTTTACAATGAACAACGGCGAAGTAGCCGGGCTTCTGGGGCCGAACGGCGCGGGGAAAACCACCATCTTCTATATGATTGTCGGTTTTTACACTCCTACAGAAGGCATAGTATCAATGGACAATACAAACATTACCCGCAAGCCGATGTACCGCCGGGCGAGAATGGGCATAGCTTATCTTCCGCAGGAAGCCTCGATTTTCAGAAAGCTGACAGTAGAACAAAACATCTGGGCGATATTGGAAAGCCGCAGGGACATCAATGTCAATCAGAAAAAGGAAAAACTCGAATCTCTGTTGAATGAGTTCAATATCGGACGGATAAGGTCGCAATACGGCTACACGCTTTCCGGCGGCGAGCGGCGGCGCACCGAAATCGCGAGAGCGCTCGCTACGGAACCCAAGTTTCTCTTGTTAGACGAACCATTCGCCGGAATTGATCCCATCGCCATATACGAAATCAAGCAAATCATCCGCCAGCTCGCCAGTAAGAGCATCGGCGTCCTTATAACCGACCACAATGTCCGCGACACTCTGGAAATCACCAACGAAGCCTTTATCATCGCCGACGGTCAAATCTTTGCCAGAGGCGACAAGGAAACAATCCTAAATGACGAGATGGTCAGGAAGGTTTACTTGGGAAGCAAGTTTAAGATGTAAAAGCCTATTCCAAAAAATGAAGTTTTAGAAAAACTTCATTAATCAGTTATTAGTAATAGAAGTGCTAATAAACGGAGGGTATCCGTTTGAGCTTAAGCCCACGGCGGCTGTTGAAGTGTCATGTTGTCAGTTGAATATGCTGTGGTATCTCTTGTATAGTTCCAATGGTAAACCGCATGACCTCTTCCGTTTAATACAGTATTATCATTACGCATTATAATATTACTATTATTATCTCCTTCTGTGTAACCGTAAATAATACCACCTGTTTTTGTTAAGCTTCCAAATGCGCATACCCCGCCACCATAAATATATTGATTATTTGATGATGATTTATTGCTAGAAATCTCACCGCCAGTCATTGTGAAAATTCCATTCGAATATATAAAAATTCCACCCCCTCCACAATCGGAAGTCCCGCGGACTTCATTGCCGGTAATCACACCTCCTGTCATTGTGAAGATTCCATATGGGCCGACAAACACACCGCCGCCTTCCGGACTCTCACTAATAATTCGATTATAACTAATTATACCGCCTGTCATTAAGAAAGTACCATTTGAATTAATAAACACCCCGCCCCCATAACCATTATTAGAATTGGCAGTATTACCGGTTATTTTAGCGCCGGAATTCATTGTTAAAGTACTCATATTGCCAATGCTTACAAGAGGAGCATTATTGTTGTCATGACCTTGCAGAGTTACATTATTATCGAGTATCAGATTAACACTGCCCACAATTGTAAAGAGAGAACCATACCCGGATAATAAAATAATCCTTTCACTGCCAATACCCGCAAGCTGTATAGTGATATTATTTCTACCGTGATACGCCAGAACTTGCGGGGATAGAGTCTCATTGTTTTTCAGTTCAATAAAATATTCAGTGCTGCTTGCCGCGTTTTTTTGGAGCCATTGAAATTTTTCTCGTAGAGGAGCATCAACCGGCATTTTTTCCTCCACCGGTAAATCACAGCTATTGGCGAATAATACAAGCGGCAAAGTAACACATAATAAAATTAAATTATTTAAATTTTTTATATTAATGAGAAATAATTTCATAATAATAACTCCTTAAAAAATATAGGTAAAAATAGGTTGCGGCCGGTAACGACGCTAAAATGATTAATTTCTAGTGAGCGTTATTTGCCCACCTTGAATATTTATAATCATAGTATTTCCGGAAATAGTACCTGTACCGCTCCCCATTCCAGTCACACTAAATGTCGCGGTATTGCCTGTATATGTATACGTTCCGGTATATGAAGAACCGGAGTTATAAAGTATTACGACGGAATTATCAGTAATAGTAACATTAATTAATTTACCATCAAAGTCCGTACCCGCCCAATTACCAATAAACGGATTCCCATCTTTGCCTTCATCGCAGCCAGTCATTCCAAAACTAACCAATAACATTAAAACGACAATCCCCAAAAACATGATTCTGTTCTTCATAAAACACTCCTTTTCTATCCGGTAATAATTTCACGGATATTTTTCGCGGCATGCCTGTCCTCAGGGACAGGATGTTAGAAAATGATAGTTTTGAACTAAACCACCAATTATTCTAACTAATACCAATAGTTATATATTTTACCACTATTGTCAAGTGGTTATGTACAACTATTATCTTATTCTGATATAGGAGATAGTTTTGGCTGATTCAATCATAAAAGCCAAAGAGCTTTTAGCAATTAATATAAAAGCCTTGAGGAAGAAGAAGGGAATTTCTCAGGAAGAACTCGCCGAGATTATTAATCTATCTTCCCAGTCCATCAGCGATATCGAAGGCCGCCGTACATGGGTTAGCGATAAAACTCTGGAAGGGCTTGCGAAAGCTTTTGATGTTGACATTTTTCAATTATTTGTCCCCACAATTGAGGGAAATGATAGTAATCAAACATTAGTTCTTTATGATCAACTTCAGAAACTTAGGGCAGATATAAAGGAAGACATAGATAAAAGGCTGGATCAGTTCTTTTTATCGGAAAAATCATCATAAAATTCCATGTAAAATATATGCTTCCAGCCCCTAACCCCCGTCCATTATCCCATTCTTTATATTTTTTAGGTCTTTTTATTGACATTGCCCCATTTTTAGTCTATTCTTAAAATGATTTTGAATATTCTTCGGTAAGGGGTGAAACGATGAGTGTAATACTCTGGATTGTCCTCCCTCTTGCCGGGTTAACCTTAGGCTGGATAATTAGATGGCTTTATGCCAGATTTCAACTTACGGCATCGGAGCAATTTGCAGAGCGGATAAAACAGGATGCAATAAAGGAAGCGGAAGCAAAGAAGAAAGAAATACTTCTTGAAGCAAAAGAACAGGTAATCCGTGAAAGGAACCAGCAGGAAAGGGAGACTCGGGAACGCAGGGCTGAATTACAGCGATATGAACGCCGTGTTGTACAGAAAGAGGAAGCGATAGATAAGAAAACCGCTCAGATTGAGCGGACCGAGCAGTTGTTTGTTGAAAAGGAAAAAGGATATCAACAGCGCGAAGACGCGCTTTCAAAAGAAGAACAACGCTACCGTGCTGAGCTTGAACGAATTTCAGGCTTAAGTTCCAGCGAAGCTAAGGCTTTAATAATCCAGGATCTGGAAAGCGAAGCAAAACATGACGCGCAGTCTCTGATCAATAAGATCGAGCAGGAGGCGAACCTCGCCGCCGAGAAACGCGCGCGTGATATTCTTGTTACAACTATCCAGCGCCTGTCCACGGAAGTAACAGGTGATGTAACGGTAACCGCCGTTACCCTTCCAAATGACGAGATGAAGGGGCGCATAATCGGCAGAGAGGGGCGGAACATCCGCACTCTGGAAACTTTGACCGGCGCGGATATCATCATCGACGATACTCCCGAAGCGGTTGTCATTTCCTGTTTTGATCCGGTTCGCCGGGAAATAGCGAAAATCGCGCTTGAACGCCTAATCCTTGACGGACGAATTCATCCGGCTAGAATCGAGGAAGTTGTCATCAAAGTAAGCAAAGATATCTCGCAAAAGATTTTCGAAGAAGGCGAGAAAGTCCTCTTTGACATGGGCATCCACAATATTAAACAAGAAGCCGTCCGCACTCTCGGCAGGCTTTATTTCCGCACAAGTTACGGGCAAAATGTACTTCAACACTCAAGGGAAGTCGCGGTCATCGCGGGTATGCTTGCCGCCGAAGTCGGCTGTAACCGCGAGCTTGCAAAACGCGCCGCTTTGCTGCATGACATCGGAAAGGGAACGGAATCAGACTCAGACCTTAACCACGCCGAAATCGGCATGGACATGGCGCGTAAGATGGGAGAAGATCCTCGGATCATTAACGCCATCGGAAGCCACCACAACGACATCGAACCGACTTGTATCGAAGCTGTGCTGGTGCAAATTGCAGACGCAATTTCCGCGGCACGCCCCGGCGCGCGCAAAGAAACCCTCGATAATTACATGAAACGCCTTGAAAATCTGGAAGGAATCGCAAACGGCTTTAACGGCGTGGAAAAATCATTCGCCGTTCAGGCAGGCCGCGAACTGCGGATAATGGTGAACAACGAGATGCTCAGCGATGACCAGACAAGGGAGCTTGCAAAGGAAATAGCCAAAAAAATCGAAAACGATCTGCGCTATCCGGGACGCATCAAGCTGACGATGATCCGCGAAACGCGCATCACGGAGTACGCTCGTTAGTAACGCTCGTTAGAATATTTGTTTATAACATTTATTAGAAAAAATGATTGGAAGCGGCGTTGTATACAGCGCCGCTTTTTTGTTTTATTTATTCTTTACAATTCTTAACACAATCTGCGCGGAGTGCGCCGATGCGACAGGCAGGAACTCGTTAAAACTCACAGGCGATTCAGTGCCGGCAACGTCCGAGAGCGATCGTATGACAAGAACAGGAACAGAAAAAAGATTGCAGCAATGAGCGATGGCAGCCCCTTCCATTTCCACAGCGTCCATATTCGGGAAAACCTTTCTGACATTCGCTATCTTTTCAGGATCATGCATAAAAATATCGCCCGAACCGATAAGGCCGCGCCGGTGGTTAAAATTGCCCGGAAGAATTTTTTCACTCTTTAACTGATCAACAGCGTTCTGCGCAAGTTTGACAAGGCTTTCATCCACGGGGAATATTTGCGGCTGGCGCGGAATCTGCCCCGGCAGATAATTAAAACCGGTAACATCAACATCGTGGTAAGCAAGCCCGGTGGAAATAATCGCGTCCCCCACTTTCAAGCCCGGATTGATTCCTCCAGCCGAACCTGTATTGATAATACATTCAGGTTTAAAAAGCTGAATGAGGACGGCGCAGCCGACAGCGGCATTGACCTTGCCGACATCGCATTGCAAAATTGTAACATCCTTCCCGTAAATACTGCCGGTAAAAAATTCAAACGCTCCGGCTTTTGTTGTTGAATACGTTCCAAGTTTTTCGCGCAGAAGATCCAGTTCCTTCTCCATCGCACCGATAATTCCAATCATTTTTTCATCCTTTTAATTTGAATTAATGCATCAGGTAATAGAATAATATTCGCTGATAGGTTTACGCCATTCGCTGTTGGAGTCTTTATTTTCCCACTCGAATATTTTCTTTATTGTAAAATCCCTCATGTCGGGCGGATTGTTGTAATGGACAATCCCGAAACGCCCGCCGCCGATATAGCAGACATTGTCGTTTGTCTCCAGATTCTCCATATTGATGATCCGTTCAATCACGCAGTCAAAATGAACAGGATGTCCCGTTTCTTTATCGCAGATCGCTGTAGTAATATCTTTTATCGGTTTTCCGCACCATTTGCAATCAGGAGTTGTGATGGGATTTGTGGGCAGCTCGGGTGCTGTCCAGCGTGGACGGTCATTTTGAACAAGGCGGCTTTTATCATTCTTAACTTCGCCTGAAAATGTATCATAGTGTTTTTTAAAATTTTTTTGGGAATCATCTTTGCGCCCGGAGAAACGCTGGCGATTTTTCCGGTTATTTCCGCCTTTTGCGCTCATTGCATCCGCCTTCCTTAGAAATATCCATCAACTCATTGCTCATTACAAGAGCCAGTCTTTGAATCGCCGCATGGAGATAGTCTTCGTCATTAATACGCCGCCGCAGTATTTCCACACGATCGCCCGTAAGCGGACCTGACATCTCCCGGCTTGGTATATTGGCGATTAAGATCTGCTCTAACATCATACACTCTCCATGAAGGCTGAGGCAAGATGGTTATACCGGTTTCCGTTGATAAATATAACGTCAAAGCGAACTGTCATATTACTATATTTTCGATTTCTACTGAGGAAAAACTTAGCTGTATTAATTATTTTCCGCTGTTTTCTTATATCAATGCCGTATTGAAGATCTTCCATGCCGAATGAAGACCATGTTTTAACCTCGATAAAAATGATTGTTTCACCTTCCAGAGCAATAATGTCAATTTCACCGTATTTTGAACGGTAATTTCTCGCGACAATTTCCATCCCTGCGTCTTTAAGAGCGCTGGCCGCCTGCTCCTCCCCGTCTTTCCCGAGGCTTTTTTTAAGCATCGGCAGTGTAATCGGCAGGATCGATCGGCTGCTTTATGTACAGTTTTTTATCAGCCAGAAGATCAGTGGGTTGAGTGGATTTTATGACATTGCCTTCTGAGTCCATCAGCATTTGAACAATTGGCCGCATGGGAGCATCAGGATGCACGGTGATGACTCTCGCGATTGACGAGTCGTTCAGGCGTACAATCGAACCGATTGGATAAATACCGATTATCTTTGTAAACGCGATAATTACCGCCGGGTCAAAACGGCGGGCATTATCTGCCATAAGGTTTTTTATCGCCTGGTAGCCGAGCAATGAATTACGGTAGGACTTCTTGCTTACCATAGCTTCAAACGCGTCTGCAACGGACACAATACGCGCGCCGATGTCAATCGCAGGGCCCGCGATTTTATCGGGATAACCCTGCCCGTCCCAGCGTTCATGGTGTTGAAGCGCAATCAGGTTAACCTCGTGCGGACCGAACAATTCCTTTGTAACGATTTTTGATGTGTGCAGCGGATGGCTCTTTATCTGTTCAAGCTCTGCGTCAGAAAGCCCGCCTTTTTTTTCGGTAATCCCTTTTGACAATCTGAGCATACCGATATCATGGAGCAGCGCTCCCGCGACTATATTGTGGATTTTATGATTGGGAAGTTTAAGCTCCTGAGCCGTCATCGCGGAAAGAATCGCGGTATTTACAGAACTTTTCGCCAGTTCAATGCCGGAGACCTCGCCGCCCAGAATATAATCAATAAAACTGTCGGGATGATCCCTAAGATCATTTAAAAGCTGAACGCAGATATTGTCGATCATGCGCATCTCAATATCTTCTCTTGTCTTTAAATCGATAAAAACAGTATTCAATTTTTCAATTAAATTTTTATACGCGCGGTACGGGCCGGAATTTTCCTTGACATCACTGATAGAGAAAACCGCGGCTTTTTCCACGGCTTCTTGCTCAAAATCCTGAAGCACTTCGACTGTATCTTCTTCAAGTTCAAGTTCGGAATCAACAAGGATTCCTTCGGTTCTTACCGATTCGATCCCAATAGATTGAAGAAGAGCTATATCTTTTTTTCGAAGCGGAACCATTGCCGGAACCAGTAAATTCGTGCCATCCGAATAAACAGGCTCGGAAAATAACTGCCCGGGTCTTAATTCACTGGTATTTATAGTGTTCATTCTATCCTCATATCATTAACAACACTGAAGGGACCAGGTTTCAACGATTAACACTGCTCATGAAGAGAAATATATGGTTCCCCATTAGAATATCGGTATAAATTCCTGAGATAATAAATGATTTTAGTTTTTGCCGCTTATTCAGCCGCTGTTTTAGCTGCCTTGACGCTCTTTTTAACGATAAGTTCTTTAATCTTGGCGCCTTTTCCGATTTTATCGCGGATATAATAGAGCTTTGCGCGTCTGACCTTTCCGGGGCGGACAGTTTCTACTTTCACAATACGCGGTGAATGAATTGGAAACACTCTTTCCACGCCGACGCCGTAGGAAATTTTCCGCACGGTAAAAGTTTTACCAGCTCTTGAATTTTTCATGGCGATTACAAGACCTTCGTAGATCTGTACGCGCTCTGTCTTGCCTTCCACGATTTTAAAGTGAACTTTAACTGTATCTCCAACTTTAAATTGGTCAAGTTCTTTCTTCATCTGTGCGGCTTCAATAGCCTGAATCTCATTCATCGTTGTCTCCTTAATATTTACCCGGCCATTTAATGATTGGTCAGGCGGTCTATAATACCATTAATTTCCTTATCAAATATTCCAAGTTCCCTTCCGCGTTGAATCAAATCAGGCCTTTGCCGCAGGGTTTTTTCAACCCTTTTTTCAAGACGCCAAAGACGTATCTGCTCATGATGCCCCGATAAAAGAACCTCAGGAACCCTAATTGTATCAAAAATCTCCGGGCGTGTAAACTGGGGATACTCCAAAAGTCCCAATGAAAAACTTTCTTCGTCAAGGGATTCCGCGCGGATTACCTCATCCACAAGACGGTAAACCGCGTCAATTACAACCAGCGCAGCCGCCTCGCCGGAAGACAGAACATAATCCCCCACGGAAATTTCATCATCAACATAAAGATCGATGATCCTCTGGTCAATTCCTTCATACCTCCCGCAGATCAAAACAAGCTCCTTTTCGGCGGAAAGTTCTTTTGCCAGTTCCTGATTAAACCGCCTCCCGGAAGGACTAAGGTATATAACGCGGGGTTTGGAATTATCACACGGAGGCGCAGAGGCAAGAAGTTCACGGGGAGAAGAATCAGGGACTGGGGACTGGGGACAGAGCTGGGGATCGGGGACAGAGCCGGCGGGGGACAGAGCTGGCTGCCCTATTCCCTGATCCCTAGTCCCTGATCCCTGATCCCCTAACCCCTGATCCCTAGTCCCTTTCCTAGTAACTCCAACGGATTCCAGAGCGCGGGACAGCGGTTCCGCTAACATTAACATACCGGGGCCGCCGCCGTAGGGAGCGTCATCGCACGTTTTGTGTTTATCCATTGCGAAATCACGGATATTTACAGCCTGATACTCTATTAAGCCCTTAATTACCGCTTTAGCCATGATTGAATTCGCGAAAAAGGCGTTGGTAATTTCCGGAAATAATGTTAATACGGTATATTTCATACGAATCTTAAAATGACAGCGTTTAAATTACGGCCGCCGCTGCCTTATTTACCTTTTTAATCTAAAACCCAGAGATTTTGAAGCACTACCCTGTTTTTATCAGGATTAATCTCTGTGAAAAACTCTTTTCGGAATGGTACCAACCGTTTTTCACCGTTTAAAAGTTTGATTTCGACCAGCTCCCCGCCGCCGCCTTCGATTACATCTGTTATATTGCCGATTGATTCGCCTGTCACAGTTACGACAATAAGATTTTTCAAATCCTCGATGTAAAACTCACCTGAAGAAAGCGCGGCCGCCTGATCGCGTCCGGCAAGCAGTTGTGATCCGCCTAACGTTTTTACTTCTTCAGGGCTGCCGATACCTTCAAATTTCATCATCACTTGATCGCCGGAGACTGCGCTCTCTTCAATTTGAAGGATCTTCTCATTTCCGTCTTTACTGATTTTGACGGATTTTAATTTTAACAAATGCCCGGTTTCGCCGGAACAGGAGCGTACCTTTACAAAGCCTTTTACGCCGAAAGGAGCTCCAATAATTCCGATGATAAATTTATCGATCATATCAGCCTGATGCCGGGATTAATTCCGGCGCCGCGTTTAATCCAGTATTTCGAGTACTGTGTGTTTGCCGGTTCTTGCGCTGGCGGCCTGAAGCACTGTCCTTATAGCCTTGGCGATCCTTCCGTGCTTGCCGATTACCTTGCCGATATCGCCGTGCGCCACACGCAGTTCCAGAATGGTCGATTTTTCGCCTTCTACAACATTTACCTGTACCTGAGACGGATCATCCACAAGGGACTTTGCCAGATATTCAATTAAATCTTTTTCCATTTTATTTCCCGCGGTTATGTTACTTTACGGTGAGATTTTTCTTGTTGAAAATCCTGCGTACAGTGTCAGAAACAATCGCTCCTTTAGCGAGCCATTCTTTGGCTTTTTCCGCGTTAAACGAAATCTGCTTGTCTTCAGCTTCGATTGGGTGATAGTAACCAAGTTCATCAATAGTTTTCCCGTCTCTAGGCGCCTGTTTGTCCATTACGACAATACGGTAATAAGGGCGTTTCTTTGTTCCGAATCTCTTAAGCCTGATTGTTGCGCTCATAAAAAGTCCTCCTGCTGTTTTTCCGTTTAAACGGAAGCCTGATTCATTGGATTTTGATTGCGGCTCAGGCTGACCGCTGTGTTGAGTGTAGACGGTTTGAGTATGTTTGTCAACGGGAGTAAAGTAATACAAGTAAGGCAAGCCAGAGGGCTGGGGGATCTCGAAATATTTGCAGGAACCCGCCTACGAGCCCTGACCACATAAATCAAGCTAGTTAAATATTAGAATATATAAATATTAATGTGTTCAGGTCTCTCCGGCGGAGAATTGCAAAAATTATTTCGGGATCCCCCAGCCCTCTGGCTTGCCTTGCGTGTATTGTTTTATAACAGTAAAAGACATCATCAGCAAATGAAATGGGGAACCGCAAATATGGTATCGGGATCCCCCAATTCCCCAGACTGCCTTGCGTGTATTGTTTTATAACGGGTAATAAACATCATCAATACCATTTATATAACAACATAAACACAGCAAGCCGGGGGATTGGGGGATCGGAAAATAATCTTTGCTGTTCTCCGCTGGAGAGACCTGACCACATAAATTGTAAAAACCTAATATTTATATTACAAAATCTATTATGTGGTCAGGGCTCGGAAGCGGGCTCTTGCAAATATTTTCTGATCCCCCAATTCCCCGGCTTGCCTTGTTTATATAGTTACACTCCGCTACTCAATCTTAAACCGCGACACTTCTTTAAGCAAAGCATTAATACCTTCGCGGTTTTTAATCGTAATTTCATTAACCTGATTCACAGCGGAATTAATCTGATCCGCGCCTGTCGCCATTTCGTTCATGCCGGATGTTATTTCCTGCGTCGCCTTTTCAAGGTGCTGGCTTTCTTTTATAACTTCCTGAGAGCCTTCAAGCATTTCCGACGAACCTGTCTTTACTTGTTTTGTTATGTCATTTACTTTTCCGATTCCGTCGAGAATCTGCTTTGAGCCCACTTCTTGTTCTTCCATCGCGGTCCGAATTTTTTCTTCCTGCTGCGCTACGGTTTCAATGCTTGAATCAATTGCCTCAAACTTGTTTAATACATTTCCTGTTGATGAAGAAATCTTATCTATTGAAGTTTTAATTTTCTTTAAGACAACTCCTATAGTCTTGGACTGCGCACTTGATGATTCAGCAAGTTTGCGAATCTCGTCCGCCACAACCGCAAAGCCTTTGCCCGCCTCCCCCGCGTGCGCCGCTTCTATCGCGGCATTCATGGAAAGAAGATTTGTCTGGCTCGCGATATTCGCCATCACGGAGTTGATCTCCAACAGACCTTCCGATTCACCTGCTATTTCACGGATATCCTCGACGACTTCCAGCAATCCCTCGTGCCCTATCTCGGAAGCATCCCGAAGTTGTTTTACATTACCGGTATTTTTAACAAGCGTACCCGTAACAGAATGTGTATTAGCTACCATTTCTTCGATAGCGGAAGAAGCCTGTGAAACGAAAATATTCTGATCTTCGATATGGTCGTTTAACTTATTAATATTTCCTGTCACCTGCTCCATAGTCGCGTTGGTCTGGGTTACACTCGCGCTTTGATTTATAATCCTGCCTTTTATACTTTGAATATTTGCCGTTATCTGATTCACCGCCGCGGCAGTCTGGTTCATGTTACTCGCAAGATCATTTCCTATGCCGGATAATTTCATGGCTTCGTCTCTTATATTAACAACAAGGTTTTTTATTTTCATCAGAGTTTGATTGAAATAACGGGAAAGTTCCGTGATCTCGTCCTTGCCTTTCTCCGGTATGCTGCGGGTTAGATCTCCTTCACCCTCCGCTATATCTTTTAAAGTTTCTGTGACATTAACAATCGGCTTCATCGTAAAATCTAAAATAAAATATACTAATACTGCGACAGCGGCAATAATTATTATCGCAAGAATTATTGTAAACCGCGTTATATCACGCACTTCCGATAAAATATAAGCGTCAGTTGTCGCAACCATTATAGACCATGATGTATCTGAACTGCCAAGCATAAAAGGCGCTATAAATATTTCCAAAGTTAAATCCATTACTTTTGAATATGAAGAACAGTTGAACTGTATACCATCCGCAACAGCCTTAACCGCCGCCTGCATATGTTCGCCGTAAACCGTATCTACATCTTTCATATTTTTTCCAATACGATCAGGATACGCGTGAGCTAAAATGGTTCCATCGTTGGAGTAGATAGCCATTGCCGCAATTACATCGTTGGCTTTAATTGTCTCTGCGATAGTCGGCTGCATCATTTCGACATCCATAAGCATACCCACAGCGCCTACCACCTGATTAGTAGAGGAACTGATAATGGGAGTTACCATTCTAACCATCAAAGTACTTTTCCCTTGAATATTTCTGAAAAAAGGAGCGGGAACATCTTGTTTTCGTGAATCAGGACCTGTAAGCCAGCCCATTGTTGATTCCAGGAAAGGACATACTATAGCTTCTATCGAACCTCTTTCTCTTGAATAAGCGATCGCGTATTGCCCTGTGGGAGTAGAACCGGGTCTTCCTGTCATTTGTTCATCTATACCATCAACGGCATTAGGGAGCCAGACTGTATATATCTGCTGAATATTCGGCTGCGCGGTCAATGTACCCTGAAGCATGCGGTCAAATGTGTCCCGCCGTTCAACAACCGGTATCCGGGAATAATCCGCCATTATATCCGCTAAAGTGCTGATCATTCTTAAGTGAGCGTCCCGTCTGCCCTTCCAATATTCAGCCTGCTCGCCTGAAAGAAATTTCATTACATCTCTGTTCAGATCGACACTGATATTTGACGCTCTGTTCAAAAGAAGCACAGAGACTCCGGCAACGACAACTGTCAAAATGGCGATTACCATGATGCTTAGTTTAAATTTTAGTTTCATACATTTTCCTCCAAATTTACTCTTCAACATTAAAAATAATAAAATAAGCAAAGAGGAGGCAAGAAAAATCGGTTTATATTTTATTGAAAAAAAATATAAAAATAATTAAACGGTATATTCTGCAACATCAGATTTTAACTTTTTAAGTATTAAAAATAAAACAAATAATTATATAAACGCGGCAAGCGAGGGGACTGAAGATCGGAAAATAATTTTTTGCGGTTCCCTGCCGAAGAGACCTAAGCATCCGAAGAACGATGTTCGCAGGATGCAGAGCTCGCAGGCAGACTCTCAGCAAACATTTACCGATCCTCCAGTCCACTCGCTTGCCATGTCTATATAGTTAAAAATATTTGATTTATTTTTATACCTGATATATACTGATGCGAGGGAGTCACACATGGAAAAAATATCCAGTTTTCAAATCGATCATCTCAGGTTGAAGCCGGGGGCATATGTTTCACGAAAGGACAAGTTTGGAAAAACTGTTCTTACTACTTTCGATCTCCGGTATAAAGAACCAAATAAAGAGCCGGTTCTTGATCAACCGGCGCTTCATACCATTGAACATCTTTGCGCAACTTTTTTACGATCACATAAAGAATGGAGCAGTAAAACTGTATATTTTGGACCGATGGGCTGCCGTACAGGCTTTTATATGATTCTTGCCGGTGAGTATAGCTCTACCGATATTCTTCCCCTGCTGCTGGAAATGTACGGCTGGATAGAAAAATTCAAAGGAGACATCCCCGGCGCGACTGCTGTGGAATGCGGCAATTGGCGCGAGCAGAATATCGACATGGCTAAACTTGAATGCCGGAAATACGCGTCACTTTTAAAGAAAAAGAATAAAGAAAATTTTGAATATCCAAATACAATTGTTTAAAATAAATGGATAAATGTCCTCAATCGGTTTTCTATAAGCCATTTTCAAATCCCCCGGGGTTGAAATGGCTGTATTTTTATATAAAACGGGAAGATTCATTTTAAAATGTTTTTGTAAAAAAACAGGGAGCAGGTATTATGAAATTAAAACTAAAAATGAGCATCATAGTTATCGCCATTCTGGTAGCTGTTGTAGCGACACTTTCCATTCTAATGCTTAACAGCGCGTCACATACAGTTATCGAGCTGAACAGATCGGTGCTTGAATATATGTCAGGCGAGCAGGCCGAGTACTGGAAGGGGCGGCAGGATTACCGTTTTTCCATGCTTAACACTCTTGAAAATATTTTCTCTTATTATCAGGATGTACCAGCGGCAGAGCGCCGGGATCAATTTGATAGATTAATACGATGGGTATTAACATCCAATGAAGAATTTTTCCAGATTTATACGGTCTGGAAACCAAACGCTCTCGACGGCATGGACGCGCAGATGATTGGCCGTGTGGGATCTACTCCGACAGGACAATACGCGATGTGTTATACAAGAGAAACAGGCGATATAGCTGCCAGAGCTACCGCCGATATAGAAGATACAATGACATACCTGAACAGTCTTGACGTTAATAATTTAAGAGACAGGATTGAGCCTCCTTTTCCCAGAACTTTGGGCGGGAAAAATACATTTGTAATTAGAATGATGAAGCCCATCGTTTGCTCTGCCACAAACCAGATTGTGGGAGCTGTCGCATATTTAATGACCATAGACCAAATGCAGCCGATACTGCAGAGTACGATAGCAGGGCACGAAGAAATAGCGGCCATGGCGATATACGCGGATACCGGTTTTATAATGGCGCATGTTTTTCCTGATCGCATTGGAAAGAACCTGACGGAAGTAGACACAGTATACGGCGAATATATGCAAGCGGCGAGCCAAGCTATCGCCAAAGGAGAGGATTTTTTCTGCATAGCGTATTCAGAAGCGATGAAGACAAATCTTGAAATGTTTATTTCGCCTCTTAAAATCGGCAACTCAAATGTGCACTGGGCTGTCATGATCGCGGCAAGGGAAGATTACGTTTTATCCGAAGTTACCGATTTAACAATTTTTACTATCATTCTTTCGGCGATAATTATCGCGGCGGTAGCGGTAATAATTTACATTGTTCTTCATTTTACGATGATGCCTGTCGTGCGCGTCGCCGAGACATTAAAAGATATAGCGCATGGCGAGGGTGATCTAACGGTTAAAATTGCGGAAAAAGGAAAGGATGAAATCACAGAACTTTCACGTTACTTTAATCAGACGATAGAAAAAATCAGACAGTTAATTGTAATAATCAAAAAAGAAGCTGCTACGCTTTCCGGTATCGGGACAGAGCTTGCGAGTAACATGAACGAAACCGCGGCCGCTGTAAACGAAATTACTGCCAACATTCAGAGCATCAAAGGCAGAATAATAAATCAAAGCGCGAGCGTAACAGAAACAAACGCCACGATGGAACAGGTTACAGTAAACATTAATAAATTAAACGTCAATGTTGAATCGCAGACAAACTATGTATCTCAAGCTTCAGCCGCTATTGAAGAGATGGTAGCCAACATCGCTTCTGTCACAGAAACGCTCGTCAAAAACGGAGCAAATGTAAATACGTTAACGAACGCAGCGGAAATTGGACGCGGGGGTCTTCAGACGGTTTCGGCTGACATACAGGAGATTGCCCGAGAGTCCGAAGGTCTTTTGGAAATAAACTCTGTTATGCAAAACATAGCAAGCCAGACAAACCTGCTCTCGATGAATGCCGCAATCGAAGCCGCCCACGCGGGAGAAGCGGGCAAAGGTTTCGCGGTAGTCGCCGGCGAAATCAGAAAGCTCGCGGAAAATTCCAGCGCCCAATCCAAGACAATCAGCGCAGTTCTTAAAAAGATAAGGGAATCCATCGATAAAATTACCAGCTCTACAAACAATGTTCTTAACAAGTTTGAAGCGATTGATTCAAATATAAAAACCGTATCTCAGCAGGAAGACATCATTCGTAACGCGATGGAAGAACAGGGAGAAGGTTCAAAGCAGATACTGGATGTTATAAGCAATTTAAATAATATAACAAGGCATGTAAAATCAGGTTCAAATGAAATGCTGGAAGGCTCGCAGGAAGTAATAAGGGAAAGCCAGAACCTTGAAAAAGCGACGCAGGAAATAACATCCGGCATGAACGAAATGGCTTCAGGCGCGGATCAAATTAATACCGCGGTAACTGATGTTAACGAAATAAGCATCAAAAACCGCGAAGGCATTGGTAAACTTATCGCCGAAGTCGCGCGCTTTAAAGTTGAGTAGCCGCGAAAAAGGGTAGCTGCTACCATTTTTTTTAAGATGTTGAAACGGTAGCTGCTGCCCTTTAACAAATATCTATCATACTGTACAATGCTCCTATGTCAGAACTAACAGAATATCAAGGCAAAGCAACGATGGAAAAAATCACCTCGCTGGCGAAACGGCGCGGGTTTGTGTTTCAATCATCGGAGATTTACGGAGGCCAGAACGGCGCGTGGGATTACGGCCCGCTCGGTATTGAATTAAAAAACCGGATTGCAGGCGCGTGGTGGAAGGAAATGACGCGCCTTCATTACAATATTGCGGGATTGGACGCGGCGATTTTAATGCACCCAAAGGTCTGGGAAGCGTCCGGCCACGTGGAAAATTTTACAGATCCGCTGGTAGACTGCAAAAAATGTAAATCGCGTTTCCGCGCCGACATGATCCCGGAAGAAAATCTTGCGTCAAAAAAATGCCCGGACTGCGGCGGTGAATTAACCGACACCCGCAAGTTCAATCTGATGTTTAAATCGAACATCGGTCCTGCTGAAGATACAGCTAGCATCATCTACCTGCGCCCGGAAACCGCGCAGGGAATTTATGTCAACTATAAAAATATCATCCAGTCAAACAGGATGAAGATTCCTTTCGGCATCGCGCAGATAGGAAAAGCGTTCCGCAATGAAATTGTCACCAAGAATTTTATTTTCCGCACCTGCGAGTTCGAGCAGATGGAGATGCAGTATTTTGTAAAACCCGGCACAGATGTAGAATGGTTCAACGAATGGCGCAAACAACGCTGGGCGTATTACGAGAAACTCGGCGTAAAAATGGATCATCTGCGCTGGCATCAGCACGGAGCGGATGAGCTCGCGCATTACGCGAAAGACGCATACGACATTCAGTACCTTTTCCCGATGGGCTGGCGCGAGCTTGAAGGCGTACATAACCGCACAGATTACGACCTCGGCAGACATTCAGAATTCTCCGGCAAGGACATGCAGTACATCGATCAGGACGATAACAACGCGCGTTACATCCCGTACATCATCGAAACATCCGCAGGTCTTACGCGTAACGTACTGATGATTCTCTGCGATGCCTACGACGAAGAGCAGGTCGCGGAAAAAGGCAATGATGATGACTGGCGCACAGTTCTCCGCTTCCATCCCAATCTCGCGCCTGTAACTGCCGCGGTTCTTCCTCTGATGAAAAAAGACGGCCTCGCGGAAATGGCGCAGGATATCCGCAGAGAATTGCAAGACGATTACGCGGTTGACTACGATCAATCGGGCGCTATCGGGCGGCGTTACCGCAGACAGGACGAAGCCGGTACGCCATTTTGCGTAACGGTGGATTATCAATCTAAAGATGATAAAACAGTGACGCTCCGCTTCCGCGATTCTATGGAACAGGTAAGAGTGCCGATAGCGGAACTCACGGCACGTCTGCGGCAGGAGATAAAAACTTATAAGAGGATCAAATAAACTTGAAAGACAGAATACGGTAGTGTAAAATAATTATATGGACGAGAAAACCCTTTTTAGGAAACTGGACATAATTATTTCGCTCCTGGAAAAATCTGTAAAGGAACCGTCGATAGTAAAAAGAATTACAGATGGTTCAGCAACCGGAGTAGGTATTTTAGGGATTTTATCGGCTATAGAAATAATAAGGACATGGTTAGGAGGATAAAAAAATGGATTCGAATATGATATGGCGAATTGTATTAACAGCAGCATTACTTTTTTGCAGTGGTTTACTTTTTTACATTGGAAGAAAACTAAAAAACCATTAGTTTTTGTTATAGAATATGTTTATACAAAATGTCTTTCCTGACCATCTGCCTTAATCCGACGATTCAAAAAACTCTTCGCTTTAATTCGCTTACTCCGGGAGACGTTAACCGCGCGTCTTCACACCGCGTTGATGTCAGCGGCAAAGGGATCAATGTTACGCGGGTTCTGACACAGCTTGGGAAAAAAGCTGTGCACCTGACGCATCTTGGCGGCGTTATGAGGCCGCTTTTTTTATCGCTTTGTGAACAGGACGGGCTTTGTGTTGAATGGGTGGAAAGCGGCAGCCAAATCCGTTTTTGCTATACGGTAATAAACGATGATAATTCCGATGTCACAGAACTTATCGAAGAATCCGAACCTGTCGCGGCGGAAACAGAAAAACTTTTACTGGAAAAATTTGATACGCTGCTCTCTTCACACTCCGCGCATCAAATACCTGACTGTATAATTATTTCAGGAACAAAGGCCGCCGGTTTTTCCGATGATGTCATTCCATACATGGTGCGCAAAACAAAAGAAAAAGGATTGCGGATTATTCTTGATATAAAGGGCAATGATTTAATTGAATGCTTGAAATATGAACCGGATGTAATTAAACCAAATCTTGAAGAATTTTTACAAACATTTAAACTTGATCCTGACAACCAGCGCGTTGAAGCGGATTTAAACGGATTGATAACAGATATAACGCAAAAATATAAATGCCGTGTCATTCTAACCAATGGCGGCGGAAAATTAATTGCGGCTGACCCGCAAAAGATATATGAGATAGATGTGCCGTCTACAAAAGCAGTAAATACCACAGGCTGCGGAGACGCGTTTACAGCGGGACTTGCCGCCGCGCTGGATGACTGCTGGGCAGCTTCACAGCCCGTTAATTTTACAGCGGCGATCAACGAAGGTATGCGCTGCGGCGCGTTGAATGCCGCTTTGATCAGGCCTGGTGTTATAAAATAACAATTTCAGATTTTTTATGAACTGCGCATAATGTTTACTATCTTGTTAATCCCGCGGCTAATCGTTAGAATACATATTCATGCAAGGTAATATGTCAAACTCACTGGATCAAATTTTCATCTCACTCAAGCAGGCACAGGCGAAACTTGCGCTGCAAAACCGCGCCGCAAAAGACAGAGCGTTGGCAGCCGCGGCTGAAGCAATCGACAAAGACAGAGCCGCCATTCTGGAAGCGAACGCGCGTGATGTTGAACAGACGCGGAAAAGCGGCATGAAGGAAAGCCTTGTAGATCGATTACTTCTTAACAATAAACGGATAGACGGCATCATCGAAGGAATCGGAATTGTAATAAGACAGGAAGATCCAATCGGCAGAGTGCAATCAGGATGGACGCATCCAAACGGTATGCAGATTGAAAAAGTTACTGTCCCCATCGGCGTAGCTGCCATCATTTACGAGTCACGCCCGAATGTAACGGCAGACTGCGCGGCTCTTGCGTATAAAGCCGGCTGCTCGATACTACTGCGCGGATCATCATCGGCGCTTGAATCAAACAAAGCGCTAGTAAAAGCTATAAAAGCCGGACTTACAGCAGGAGGCGGAATAGCGGACGCAGCCGCTCTCGCGGAATCAGGGAACAGAGATGAGGTTGACGTTATACTTAAAGCCCGCGGTTACATTGACGCGGTTCTTCCACGCGGAGGACATGAATTGATCCGCCGTGTGGTGGAAAACGCCCGTGTCCCTGTGATCGAAACCGGAGAAGGCAACTGCCACATTTATATAGAACCATCATATATTGAGACAACGGAAGGAACTGACAATGCGGTCAATATCATTTTAAACGCAAAATTTCAAAAACCCGGCGCATGCAACGCCGTGGAAACATTACTTGTTCACAAAGACGCTGTAGAAAAATTAATGCCGGCGCTGGCGGAAAAGATCGCAGGTAAAACTGAACTTCGATGCGATGCGGCTTCAAAATCAGCGGCGTTAAACAATGGCGCTTATCAGAACGGCGCTGTTCCGTCAACGCTTGTTATAAAAGACGCGGATGAAGAAGACTGGCAGACTGAGTATCTTGATTACATTCTCGCGGTAAAAACTGTTTCCTCGTGCGATGAGGCGGCTGCGCATATCAACAAGTACGGGACAAAACATTCCGAAGCGATTTTGACATACGACCTTAAAGCGGCGGAAAAATTCCGCGCGCAGGTTGACGCAGCCTGTGTATATGTTAACGCGTCGATACGTTTTACAGATGGCGGCGAGTTCGGTTTCGGCGCGGAGCTTGGAATCAGCACACAGAAATTTCACACGCGGGGGCCGATGGGGCTTGAAGCCCTTACGACAATAAAGTATCTTGTAACAGGCAGCGGCCAAATACGTTCTTAGGTGATACAATGATTTCACAATTAATTTCCGACTCAAGAAAAATTGTAATTAAGTTCGGCTCCAATACGCTCGCGGGCATCGACGGAAAAATCAACAGCGCCTTTCTCGCCGAATTCACAGAGCAAGCCGCGGCTCTTGTAAAAAAAGGCAAACAGATTGTAATTGTATCTTCCGGCGCGCAGGTAGCCGGACTTTCCACCATGGGTAAATGGGCGCGTAAGAAAGACATTCACTACAGGCAGGCGTTATGCGCGGTCGGGCAGGTGGAATTGATGGACGCGTGGCGCCGCTCATTTGAACAAAACGGTCTTCATATAGCGCAGATTCTTCTGACACGCGACGATTTCAACGATCCCCACAGAACGCTGAACATGCGGAACACACTATTCACGCTTGTTGACGAAGATGTAATCCCAATCATCAACGAGAACGACACCGTCTCTGTGGAAGAAATTAAAATCGGCGACAATGATACTCTGGCGGCAAGATCGGCAATTCTCTGGAGCGCGGATCTCCTGATCCTTTTCAGCGATATAGACGGGCTGTACGATAAAAATCCAAAAGAATTTCCACAAGCTGCGCTGCTCGAGGAAGTGCGTAACATCGCCGAAGTGCGGAAAAATATTATTATAGGAGAAACCAACAGTTTTGGAACAGGCGGTATCGCGACAAAACTGGACGCGGCGGAGCTTGCCTTGTCCTACGGAATCCAGACAATTCTTACAGACGGCGGTAAACCGCGCAGCCTGGAAGCGCTGGCTGCCGGCAATCAAAGAGGAACCGTATTTTTCTCTTAATCTCTTATAAAAACAGACACAGATCAAAAAATTAAATTGACCGCCGTTCCGATATAATTTTTATTCCTTAGCGTCTTTTCTGGCTTCAGCGCGATCTTTCATGTCGGCAATGCCGATAATTACGGCAACAAGGCCGATCAAAACAGCTATTGCGGGAACTCCTCCGCGCAGGAAAGCCAATACATCATTTCCCCAGCCGAGACCGAATTTGTCCGCCGGTAAAATTGCAAAAACAGCGGCGGCAGTAATAATAAGGCCGGTAATAATTGCTTTCATTTTATCTCCTTAATCAATATCCAATCCGGGTTTACCTATTCCTGGATTGCCTGTAGATCATAATGGTAAAAGCGGCGATAAAAAAGATCATCCTTATAACCGGTAAAGCAAATGAAATTAACGGTACTGAACCGATAATAATAAACTCATCTCCGCTGATGCCAAATGTTTTTAACACTGAGTAAACGGTTTCTATATAAGCGACAATTGTTCCGAAAATAATGAGCATCCATGCCGCGTCTCTTATTTTCGGCCAGAGTAAAATAGCCAAAAACGCCGCAACAGCGCCTAGAACAAGCTGACTAGAAATAAAAATCGTTTGACCTGCGTCCATAAAACAAGTATCAGTACAAAATAAAAAAAAATCAAGTCGTCTGCGTTTAAGCCTTTTCCATATGATCGTATGTATGATACAATTAAAAAGACACATTTAAAATGTAATATTTTTAAATATATCGAGTAAATTATGGAAGAGATGGAAACGAGAGGTATAGAGTTGTCACAATTACGCGCCGAAATTATCGACGCGTTGAACAAAACTATAGAAATTTTTACTTCCCATATTGAAAAAGATTTTGATGATGTAATAAGCAGCGGAATAAAACCTATCGCAGATTCTACAGGAATTGACCGTGTTGTCATTTACAGGAGCGTGGACATAGACGGGCAGCCGTGCATCGGGCAAATATACAGGTGGGACAAGGCGACAGAAGGTCTTGTCTCGCTTGACGAAGAACTCCGGGTACTGCCTAGAATCACGGTGCTTGAACGCTGGGTTTCAACTTTATCAAAAAACGAATATATAAAACTGCGGGAAAGCGATATGTCAGAAGACGAGTCCGTTTTTTTACGCGGGTTCGGCGTAAAGTCGATAATAATTTTCCCGATTTTCTCCCACGGTAAATTCTGGGGAGGAGTTGCTTTTCAAAAACACATCAGCGATTCATATTTTGATGATGGATATAACGATTTATTATTTTCCGCGGCGCGTTTATGCGCCAACGCCATCATAAGAGCGGAAATGTCCGACAACGCCGGTAAGGCAGTCGAAGCGCTGAAGAACCGCGAGGAAATGGCGAATATGTTGAATAGGATGGCTGTCACTTTCCTTTCACAGAGCCAGGAGTCGTTCGACGCAATGATGACGGAAGGCGTCAGACTGATCGCGGACACATTGGATCTGGACAGAATATCGGTCTGGCGGAATTTTATAAAATCGGACGGACTGCATATATCGCAAATATACAGATGGGATAGAGAGTCGCTTGGAACAACCGAACCGAACGAAGAATTGGTTGATGTTACTTATTACAGGCTCGCGCCGACATGGGAAGGTCTTTTATCATCCGGCAAATCAATAAACAGCCCTGCGCGGTTATTGCCGGCTCATGAAGCCGCGATGTTAAAATCATTCGGCGTTGTGTCGGTATATGTATCTCCGGTTTTTATAAATAATTATTTTTGGGGTTTCGTTCTTTTTGAAGACCGCCGCAAGGAACGGTTTTTTCAGGAAAATCTGACAGAAACAATGCGCTCCGCGGCATTCCTGTGCGCAAACACGGTTCTGCGCGCGGAAATGGAAAACAGGATTGCGAACGCGAATGTATTTAACAGGGCGACTCTTGACGCTGCTCCAATCGGCATTACAATTTTTGACGATAACTTGAGGATCATTGATGTTAATAATGCAATATTAAATTTATTCGGATGCGATAAAGAGTATTACATCGATCATTTTTTTGATTTCGCGCCGAAGTATCAGCCAAACGGAGATAACTCCGTCGAAAAAACAATAGATGTATTAAAAAGAACAATTAAAGGCGAAAATTTTATAGTAGAATGGGTGCACCGCACGCTTTACGGCGAACATATTCCGTTTGAAATAACGCTTACACGCGCTGAATACAATGGGAAATATGTCATTCTTAGTTATCAATACGATCTTCGCAATTTAAAAAGGATGACAGACGAACTTGAAAAACAAAGCTTGATGCTGAAGGAACGCCTCGAGCAGCAGGAAATAATTACAGAGATATCACAAAACTTTGTATCATCGGGAGATACAAATACACAAATAAACGAAGCCGTTTATAAACTGGGAAATCTTTACAGGGTTTCCAGAGTGGTAATTTATAACGTGAATTATAAAAACGGCGACGCATTCCTCGCTTATCAATGGGTGGAAAAAGGCGTAAAACCGCGCGCGAAGGAATTTAATACAAACTCATTAATACGCTTAAGCTTTCCGGAAAATCTTTATGACAGAGCTACTGTGCCTCTGTTATCATGCCCGGATATTTCAACAAGTAATAATGAGGATTATGATGTATTGATAAGCGATGATATAAACGCGTTTATCTGCGCGCCGCTTTATGTAGAAGGCGAACTGTGGGGTATACTGGCAGTTGAACAATGCATTAAGCCGCGGCTCTGGACCGATAACGAAAAAAGTTTTATGGCGATGACCTCAAGCACAATCGCGGGCGCAATAATGCTGGATATTTACAACACCAAGCTGAAAGACGCGGTTACCAAAGCGACCGCGGCAAGCAGGGCAAAGAGCGAGTTTCTGTCAAACATGAGCCACGAGATACGCACTCCAATGAACGCGATTATCAACATGACAATGATTGCAAAAAATTCTCTGGAGATAGAACGAAAAAATTACGCCCTTGATAAAATCGGAGACGCTTCGACTCATCTTCTGGGAATTATAAATGATATTCTTGATATGTCAAAAATTGAAGCCAACAAATTCGCGCTTGTACCGGTGGAATTTTATTTTGAAAAAATGATCGCGCGTGTAATCAATGTTGTAAACTTCCGCGTGGAAGAAAAACATCTGACGCTTAAAGTAAGCATTGACGAAAATATTCCCAAAACATTAATTGGCGATGACCAGAGACTATCGCAGATAATTTCTAATCTGCTCGGCAACGCCGTCAAATTTACGCCGGAAAACGGTTCCATTGATTTAAAAACGCAGTTCATCAGCGAGGAAAATAAAATTTGCACAATAACGATCTCGGTTACAGATACAGGGATCGGCATAGACAAGGAACATCAAAAATATTTATTCCAGTCGTTTCAACAGGCGGAGACAAACACATCGCGCACATATGGCGGCACAGGTCTTGGTTTATCGATATCCAAAAGTTTCGTGGAAATGATGGACGGAAAAATCTGGATGGAATCTGAAGCTGGCAAGGGATCTACTTTCGCGTTCACGATAAAAATAAAACGCGGCGAAGAAGGCAAGGAACCGGCATCAATCGCAAGAGACACGAAAGACGATAATTTTACAGGCCACAGAGTTCTTTTGGTAGAAGATGTTGAGATAAACCGCGAGATTGTTCTTACGCTGCTTGAACCTACAAATCTCGAAATCGACTGTGCGGAAAACGGAATACAGGCAGTAGAAATGTTTATTGAAGAACCTGAAAGATACGAACTGATCCTGATGGATGTTCAAATGCCGGGCATGGACGGTTATGAGGCAACAAAGCAAATCCGTAAATTCGAAAGCGGTTTAGGCAGACACGGCAGGGTTCCGATAATCGCTATGACCGCGAATGTTTTTAAGGAAGACATCGAGAACTGCCTTAACGCGGGAATGGATGACCACCTCGGCAAACCTCTTGATATAGATATGGTCCGCGAAAAGCTGCACGCCTTCCTGAGAAATCCCATCAGAACAAAATAAAACCGGAATGGAAATGGTTATGCTTCAAATTGCTTGACCGCGAAAATAGCCGTTTTCTTATGTTCATCAAGATTGTTTCTTTTTAAAATTACAAGCTGAAAAATCGCGGACTCTATTATGCTGTATAAATAGTTATTAGCGTCTTTAACGTTTATCTTTTTCAATTCTCCAGCTTTAACGCCTTCAATTATCATAGACGAAAGAATGTGGCGGAGTTTAACGGTTCTTCTGCGCACACGGCGTCCGGGTTCACCCGCCGCAGCCGATGAGTTTTTTGCCGCGGCCGCGTTCTTCCTGCCCTGCTCTACATGACCTTTTGAAAGATGCAAAAGATACTCAATCACAACAGAAAGAAGCTGTTTATTTTGTTCTAATAATTTAAATATATCAAGAAGCACATTGGAAATTTTTTCTACACTGCTTAAGTGTTTATCCGCGCGTATCGTGTTAATATTATCTTCTACGCTTGTTAATAGCTGTTTGATGCTGTAGGTAAAGATCTCTCTTTTATTTTTGAAATACAGATATAGAATTGTTCTTGTAATTCCGCACCTGTCGGCAATTTTTTGAAAAGTCGCATCTTCATAACCGTCATCCATAAAAACAACAAGCGCTTTTTCCAGAATCTTTTTGCGCCGTTTGTCATGTTCTACCGCAACCGCCATTATAAACTCCCTTTCTATTCATTATAGTTCATATTGAAAGAAATAGGAAGGAATTGCGCCGTTACTTATTTCACGGCAGGATTCCGCTTTTTTACCGTAGAAACTTTCAAACCCGCTGTGATCCGTGATTACAGCCAGCTTCCAGCCCGGGAAACGCTGAGCAAGGCCGCTCATATCTTTATAAGTTTGCTCAGCCGCGCCTTGATCACCAAGGCGTTTTCCGTATGGCGGATTGGTCATAATGAAACCCGCGTCAGAAAAATCGCATTTGGCTTCCAGCATCGGTAGAATTTTGAAATCAATACCTAAGGGATTACCGTCAGAGACGCGGATCCCCCGCTGCGGATCGCGTCCCTGCGCGATGTCATGCAGGCGCGCGGCATTTGAAGACGCGATAGACACAGAGCGGGTGTCTTCATCGCTGCCGGCAATTCTCGCAAGGCGCGAGAAATCAATTCTGGCGCGGAATTGTTCGCGCACATCGTTTTCAATTTTGCTGTCGGCGATGAGCATATCTTCCAAAGCGAAATGTCTTCCAAGTCCCGGAGCGATATCCCACGCGTACATCGCCGCTTCGATAAGAATTGTTCCCGAACCGCAGAAAGGATCGTATAGCGGGAACTTGCGTTTCCAGCCGGACAGAAGCAGCATCGAGGCGGCCGTTGTTTCACGAAGCGGCGCAGTGCCGCCTTCGCTTCTGTAACCGCGTTTAAACAGCGGATCTCCGCTAAGATCAACAAGAAGGGAGACGATATCTTTCTCGACATACACGCGCACTTCCGCTGTCTTGACAGGTTTCGCGATTGCGCCGTTCAGATTACGGTTTGATCTTTGGATTAACACAGGTTCAGGCAGGCGGTTGATTTTATATTTACCGCACAACCGCTGCGCCGCGGCTTTATGCACAATAGCTTGAATACTGGTTTCCGCTTTTAACTGAGAGCGGTTCGAGCGGACTTTAGCCACTTTCAATCCCATGCCTTCCGGTACAAGCGACTCCCACGGAGCCGCGGCGGTTCCCTCAAAGAGAGCGTCAAAGTCCGCCGCTTTAAACTGAGCGATCTCAAGAAGCACACGGTCGGCGGCGCGAAGACCGATCAACGCTTGATACAAACCCGCGGTGTCAGTCTTAAACCGCACTCTGCCATAAAGCGACTCTTCAACTTTTAGATTTGAATTTTTATCTGAGAGCTTTCGCAACTCATTTGATACCGCTTTCTCAGCGCCGACTGCGCACAACACCGCAGCGTTAAATATTTTTTTCATCAGACTTTTAAAGGAACTCGCTGATCTTTTTTATCATTATTTTTTCATTACTGATAAAGTAATCAAAAATAAAAAATCCCGCGGTAAAGACAGCAAGGGTAATAAAACCGGCGATTCCTGTCATTCCGGCAGTCAAATCGTTTCCGCCGCTGGTCGCGATTATCGAAAGTCCCGCGAAGGCGTTCAATGTACCGTGTGCAATCGCGGCAGCGATCACCGACTTTGATTTTATTACAAGGTACTGAAACAACGGCGACAACAGGACGCAAAAAGCAATCATCATGAAAACGCCGGTTACAGGATGCTGCGGATAATTATGCCCCATCAAAATAAGCGGCGCATGCCAGATTCCCCATATAACCCCGATTAACAGAGCCGCGGTAAAAAAATTCCTTTCTCTGAACGCCTTTAGCAGAAACGCCCTCCAGCCGGTTTCTTCCCCGAACGCGGCAAGAGCGTTTACCGTAACTCCGGCAATCAATCCCTGAATAACCGTAAGCAGGAAGAAATTAATCGGGAGAGAATTCATTTGATTTTTAAAATCTTCTATCTCTTCCGCAGTAATGCCTTCATATCTGTCCAGTAATCCGGTCATCTCAGGATTGTAAGAAATACCGGGCAACAGGACAGAAACGCCGAGTGAAACAAGAACAATGACAGGAATGATCAACCACGCGATAACGAACCACCTGTTGATCTTAAACGAGATTAAAAGGCCGGACATGATAGGTTCATTGTGAATTGTTTTAACAATGACAGCGGAAACAAAAGGGATAAACATATAAATTACCCCAAGCACCACGAAACCAATCTGAGCGTCAAAATTATCTTTAATTAACCAGTAAATGGCGGCAAGTGAATAACTGATAACGAATGTCAGAATTAAAAAAAGGATCGTTTTATTAATTTTATTCATATACTTCTCCAGTACCCATTGTAAATTGATGGTTGATAATGTCAATAGGATGATTGGTTAACAACGCCTTTATGTTATAATGCGGTTGTGAAAAACATTCAGGTAACTGCACTTCTCATTTTTTTTACCGCAATGAGCGGCTGTGTAAAGCAAAACAGCGGCGGCATGACAATTATTAATGGAATATTATCAACCGGCGTTGAGATCGGTTACCCGCCGATGGAATATTATAACGCGGACGGAAACCTTACAGGCTTTGACATAGAACTGGCAAGAGCGCTCGCCGAAAAGCTAAAGATGGATATTAATTTTATTGACACATCATGGGACGGAATCTTAGCGGGGCTTGATACTGGCAGATATGACATGGCTGTCAATGTTACTGTCCTTCCTGAACGGCAAAGACGATTCAATTTTACAAAGCCATATTTAGACAGCTCCATGACAATCGTGTCTTTAAAAAATTCAACAGTTAGTATCAGAACGCCGGAAGATATTAAAGGACTCAGGGTATCTTATCAAAATGAAACAACGGCACAATATTTTGCTGATAGATTAAGGCGGCAGGGAATTAATTTTTATACATTCTCCTACGAAAAAATAATTAATTGTTTTGACGATCTAAAACTTGGACGCCTTGATTTAATCATCGTTGATAACATTGTCTCCGCTAATTACGCATCGGCGGAGAACAGCCCGTTTGAAATAATCTGGCAAGGACCATCAGGAGAATACATAGCGATTTGCCTGAAGAAGGGAAACGATGCGCTTACAGCAATGCTTGACGAAGCTCTTGATGAACTATTAAAAGACGGAACATTGCCTAATATATCTTACAGATTTTTCGGACAGGATTTAGTAACACCTGCAAGGCTTACAAATTGAAATCAAAAGTATTTCGCGATATAATTTTCTTATATGGAATCAAACGAAGATATTAAAAAATTATCTGCGATGATAAAAGAAGCAAAGCATCTGGTTGCGTTAACCGGAGCGGGTGTAAGCACGCTTTCGGGAATCCGGGATTTCCGCGGTAAAAACGGTTTATACAAGGAAATGGACGCAGAGAAAATCTTTGATATAAATTATTTCGAAAAAGATCCATCCTTCTATTACAGTAATGCCGGATCATTTATCTACAATCTTGATGAAAAAGAAGCGTCAATTGTTCACACAGTACTGGGAAGACTTGAAGAACGCGGATTTTTAAAGGCGTTGATCACGCAGAACATTGATCTGCTGCACCAGAAAGGCGGCAGTAAAAACGTAATCGAGATTCACGGGTCGCCTAAAATACATTACTGTATGCGCTGCGCCGGAGTCCGTGTAAGTTACGAGGACGCGGCCGCGGAAGTACGCAAAGGCGGGATGCCTAAATGCCCGAAGTGCGGAAGAGTCCTAAAACCCGCGATAACATTTTTCGGCGAAAGCCTTCCGGCGCAGGCGTTAAGAGACGCGGTGACAGAATCGCAGGAAGCCGATGTTATGCTCGTTCTTGGAACAAGCCTGACTGTCTACCCTGCCGCATCCATGCCGGAGTACACATTGCGTTCAGGAGGCAAAATAATAATCGTTAATAATATGCCGACTCCTCTTGACGGCAGGGCCGATCTTCATTTTGATGATCTAGGTTCTGTTTTTGAGAAACTACAGGCGGATATATTTAAATGAAAAATGAATTACTTCATTCTTTAAAAATAAGAGCCGAAAATAGAAACAGGAGAGACCCATGAAAAAATCAATTATTTTTCTATACGCTTTTTTAATAACGATTATATTTATACCGTATGGCTGGACCCAGTCAGGTTCAGGTTACAGAGGGCAGAGCCTGAATGGAGCTACAGGATTGTATTCCATTCCTTCAGGACGAATAGGCTGGGAGAGCGGCGGTTTTGGATTTGATGCCGGGTACAGAGCTATCGTTAACAATGACAGAGGAATATCTCAAATACCCGCCGTAACGATTAGCCTGTTAAACTGGATAGAAATATCAACGGCTATTGATATTCAGCCTGTTATAACAATCGGCGGATCAGATCAGGAGAACAACGATCTGATGTTCGGAGTTAAGTTCAGGCTGCCGACAGGCGCTAATACTTCGGTCGCCTTTGGCGGCAATATGCAGATGATAAATATCGCAAACAAAGAGAACTATAATTATTTTGCGTACCAGCCGTACATGGCAATTACATACACAGGAACATTTTTTAACATGACAGCCGAAACAACGGTTGTATTCGGGAAAACATTTTATACATTCGGACCGGATAATAACAGCGACATTGATTTTGGCATGGGATTCGATATTATTTTATTCCCGGATGTTTTTGGAAACGCTGTCCACTGGATAATTGATTTCGCGAATTTCAGTTACAGCGATAATGCTTGGACTAACAACCTGACACACGGAACAGGCTCGGCATGGCATCGCGGAATATTGAACACAGGTTTCAGAATCGATCTATCTACCATTCCCGGCATGAATCATTTTAAAGTACTGCTCGATTTAATTTTTAATGATCTCTTTGATGCAGGTTCAAGATCGTTTACAGTCGGAGCCGTCTTTGGTTTTGGAGCTTAAGTCTATCCGTTTAAACTATTAAGCGCACGCCTTACACGTTCAACGGAACGATCCGCTCTAAGAAGGCGGAGCGAACCGAAAAGCGGAGGACTAACGCGGCTGCCTGTGATTGCAACGCGGAGAGGCATCATCAAATCGCCGAGTTTAACGCCGCGTTTCTCAGCTTCTGCCTTGATTAAATTTTCCGCGTCTTCATCACTTGCCGCTTCAGCCATCGGGCGTACTAATTCAAGTCCGATTTGCAATAGTTCTATCGTCTTTGATAGATCGCACTTCTTGGGAATAAATTCTTCCTCCGGCGGAATCTTGGGTTCATTAAACAGGTAAGTTATCCTCGCAGGCGCTTCGCTTAAAAAAACAAGCCGCTCCTTGATTAATGACATCGAAGAAAGAAATACCTCATATTGTTTCTCAGACGGCTGTCGTCCTTCAATTTTGCCCTCGCGTCTCTGTGTCTCCGTGTGAGTTTCTTCATCAAACAATCCGGCTTCTACAGCGTAAGGCAGGCAAAGCCGCGCCAGCTCATCATCATTCATCATTCTGATGTACTGCCCGTTGTACCATTCAAGTTTTTTATAATCAAAAACCGCAGGCGCTTTATTTAGTTTCTCAAGACTGAAGCGCTGCGCCAATTCCTCCAGCGTGTAGATTTCCTTTCCTTCTTCATACGAAGCGCCGAGTAACGCAATGTAATTTAAAAGCGCGGCAGGAAGATATCCCTGCTTACGGAATTCGTCAATGCTTGTCGCGCCGTGGCGTTTGGAAAGTTTTTTACCGTCTTGCCCCATCACCATCGGAAGGTGGCAGAACTCAGGCGGCTCCCAGCCGAAAGCGCGGTACATAATCACATGCAGAGGCGTGGACGCAAGCCACTCCTGAGCACGAAGCACGTGAGTTATTTTCATTAAATGATCATCAACCACATTCGCAATATGATAGGTCGGGAACCCGTCGGACTTTAAAAGCACTGGATCGGGATTGACATCATCGTTCTTCCATTCGATATCACCGAGTAAGTGATCGTGAAAGCGGGTTGTCTCGCTCAGCGGAATTTTTAATCTGATAGTGCAGGGTTCGCTTGAACCGGCTCTTCTTGCGGCTTCCGGCGGATCAATACTGCGGCATAAACGATCGTAGCCTGACTCGGATGAATGAGCGGCTTCGCGTTGCTTACGGACTTCTTCGATCCTTTCGGCGGAACAAAAGCAATAATACGCCTGTCCCTTGCCGATCAATTCCTGCGCGTATTTTTTATACAGATCGGATCGCTGCGACTGGATATAAGGGCCGTACTCTCCGCCGGTGTCAGGACCTTCATCCCACCTGATGCCAAGCCAGTTGAAAGTATCGTAGAGATTCTGAACATAAATGTCCTCGGAACGTGTTCTGTCCGTGTCCTCAAGCCGGAGGATGAACCTGCCGCTCTCATTACCACGGGCATGAGAACGAGCGAAAAGATAATTAAAAAGCGCTGTCCTTATTCCGCCTATGTGCTGAAGCCCCGTGGGAGAAGGCGCGTAGCGGTCTCGTATAATCATGGGATTTATTGTATCATAAATAGATTAAACGAAACAATAATTAACATTGGAAAACACAGGAGACAATTATGGCAAAAGCGGAAAAAAGTAAAAAAGAAAAGTTATCGGAAAAACTTCTTTTTAAACAAAAGAATTGCTGGGAAGATATTGATAAAAAAACCGAAAAAGAAATTGAGGAGCTTGCCTCTTCTTATAAAAAATTTCTCGACAACGGGAAAACAGAACGAGAATGTACTGAAGCGATCTGCGGGCTTCTTGATAAAAACGGATTTATAAACATTGACGCGGCACAGGATAAAAAATTAAAACCGGGCATGAGAATTTACAGGAACATACGCGGCAAGTCTGTTCTCGCGGCGGTTATCGGGAAAAAGCCCGCCGCCGAAGGCTGCAATATTCTTGGAGCGCACCTTGATTCTCCGCGCCTCGATCTAAAACCGAATCCGCTTTACGAAGATTCAGATCTTGCGCTCTTTGACACTCACTACTACGGCGGAATTAAAAAGTATCAATGGACGACAATTCCGCTGGCGATGCACGGCGTATTTGTAAATGAATCCGGAAAAAAGATGACGGTTAAGATCGGTGAGGAACCTGGCGATCCTGTCTTTACGGTTACAGACCTATTGCCCCATCTTGCTAAAGATCAGATGGCGAAGAAAGCATCAGAAGCGGTCGAAGGTGAAGACCTTGATATTCTCGCGGGTTCCCGCCCATATAACGATAAAGATGAAAAAGAAAAAGTAAAACTCGCGCTTGTCGATCTATTAAATAAAAAGTACGGCATCACGGAAAGAGATTTTACAAGCGCGGAAATTGAATTTGTTCCGGCTTTTAAGGCAAGCGATGTCGGACTCGACCGCAGTTTAATCGGCGCGTACGGACATGACGACAGATGCTGCGCGTACCCTGCTCTTCAGGCATTGATCACAATCGCGAACGAAGGCGGCGCGAAAGCGGAGACAGAAGCGCGGGCTTCATCAGCGGAGAAAAGTGCGCCTGTTAAAACGCTTGTGTGTTACTTCTCCGATAAAGAGGAAACAGGTTCCGCGGGAAACACAGGAGCGAGATCGCTTAACTTCGAAAATTTTCTTACGCTCCTTTGCGGAGGTTCGACCGCCGATCTTAAAACCTGCTATTCAAACTGTGCCATGTTGTCAGCCGATGTCAACGCGGCCTATGACCCGACATATTCGGGAGTGTTTGACAAAAAAAATGCCGCGTACATCAGCAGGGGGATCGTATTGGAAAAATATACAGGCTCAGGCGGCAAGTACGGAGCAAGCGATGCCAACGCGGAGTTTGTCGCGAAGGTTCAGGCGATCCTCAACAGAAATAAAATACAGTGGCAGAGCGGAGAGCTTGGAAAAGTTGACAAAGGCGGCGGCGGAACAATCGCGCTATACGCCGCTAACCTCGGCATGGATGTGCTTGACTGCGGTGTTCCGGTTTTATCCATGCATTCGCCGTTTGAAGTAATCAGTAAGATCGATTTATACACGACATATAAGGGATATATCGCGTTCCTGCGCGAAGCGTAGAATTTTAATTAAAGTGAAACAGGAATTTGAGAGCGGGAAATTTTATTCTGCCTTAATAATTTTAAGAAATTCTTTCTCGGCATGACTTCGCCGCCCATGCTGAGAAGATGCGGCGTTGGAACCTGGCAGTCAATGAACGCAAGCCCGTTTTGAAAAAGCATCGCGGCGAGGCTTAGGAAAGCCGCCTTGGACGCGTTCGCTTTTTTTGAAAACATTGATTCGCCGAAAAACGCTTTGCCCATCAATACGCCGTAACAGCCTCCGGCAAGCTCTCCGTCAAACCATGCTTCCGCGGAATGTGCCCAGCCAAGCTGATGTAGTTCCATGTAACCGTCAATTATATCCTGAGTAATCCATGTACCGCCCTGCCCCGGACGATACATCCCGGCGCAGCCGCTGATTGTACCAAAAAAATCATTATCAAATTTAATATCAAACCTGCGGGCTTTAAGAATTTTTTTCATAGATACTGAAACGTGCAGCTTATCAGGAAAAATAACACAACGAGGATCTGGCGACTGCCATAGTACAGGATCCCCCGGGTTATACCAGGGGAAAATTCCCTGTTCATATGCTGAGAGCAGCATTCCCGGCGATAGATTTCCACCGACTGCGACGATATCGCCGTCCCACCCTATTGGGTCTCTGAACGGAAAATAAACTGATTCGTCAAGCCGGGGAAAATCAGGATCAGGACCGGATACATATGATGGTTTATTTGCCATTACGCAAGTTCAACTCGGAGTTCCGATCGGTTCTCCGATCGGAGTTCCGATTTACAATCCTGCAGATGCTCCGGTGTTTCAGGAATATCTAAACAATAACCGTCACGCCAGTCGACACAGGCGCTGCCGCCTTCGGATAATCTGCCAAAGAGCACCTCGTCCACAAAGAAACTTTTTATTTTATCTTCGATAAGGCGCCCGGCGTTTCTCGCGCCGAACTCCCGGCTGTAGCCTTCCTCTGCTAGTTTATCCACGCAGGAGTCCGTAACGGTAAGTGTTACATTCTTTTCAGCGAGCTGCACGGCGAAGGCATCAAGCTCTTTGCGGACAATCGAGATCATTATATCGCGCGAAAGATGTCCGAAACGAACAACGGCGTCAAGCCGGTTTCTGAACTCGGGGGTAAAAAGTTTTTCTACCGCGCTGTCTACCGCGCTGTCGTCCATTACACGATCGCCGAAGCCGATGAGTCCCTTACCGATTTCCCTTGCTCCGGCGTTGCTTGTCATTATCAAAATTACATTGCGGAAGTCAGCCTTCCGCCCCTGATTGTCGGTAAGGGTGGCGTAATCCATTATCTGGAGGAGTATATTAAAGATATCGCTGTGCGCTTTTTCAATTTCATCAAGAAGAACAACAGCATGAGGCTGCTTGCGGACAGCGTCAGTAAGCTGGCCTCCGTCTTCATAACCGACATATCCCGGTGACGATCCGATAAGGCGCGAGACCGTGTACTTCTCCTGGTATTCGCTCATGTCGAAACGCAGCATTGTGATGCCGAGTATTTGAGCAAGCTGCCGCGCCAGCTCTGTTTTCCCGACACCGGTGGGACCAGCAAAGAGAAAGTTCGCTACAGGTTTTCCTTCCGCGCGGAAACCGGCTCTTGACCGCTTGACCGCCTTCACCACGGCAGCCACAGCTTCTCCCTGTCCGAAGATACGCTGCATTAATCTTTCTTCCAGAGCTTTTAATTTATCTTTTTCGCTTTCCCCGACAGACCTGTGAGGAATACGCGCGATTTTAGAAATGACAGTTTCGATTACAGGAAGACTGATTTCGATTTTTTCCGTCTGTGCATTCTGCACTGTGATAAGATCATCATGCAGTACGAAATTTTCCGCAGCTTTGTTTTCGGTAATATTATCTGTCGCGGTCTCTTCATTTTCCTGTTTCTTGTACGCTTCGATACGCGCGTAAGCTCCGGCTTCGTCAATTACATCTATGGCTTTATCCGGCAGGCGGCGTTCCGTGATAAATTGAGCGGAGAGGCGCACTGCAGTTTCCACAACTTCGTCGCTGTAATGCACCTGATGGTAATCTTCGTATTTGGATTTTAAACCGTTAAGGATCTCGATTGCTGTTTCCTGTGATGGTTCGTTTATATCGATCTTCTGAAACCGCCGTGAAAGCGCTCTGTCTTTTTCAAAATATTTATTATATTCCTCGTGAGTCGTTGAACCGATACAGCGCAGTTTGCCGGATGTAAGAGCTGGTTTTAACAAATTGGAAGCGTCAAGAGCGTTGCCGGAAACGGAACCCGCGCCGACAAGAGTGTGAATCTCGTCAATAAAAAGAATCGCTTTTTCTTTTTTCAGCATTTCCTCAACAACGCGCTTAACCCTTTCTTCAAAGTCGCCGCGGTACTTGGTACCCGCGACAAGAGCGCCCATATCGAGGGACAAAATGCAAAACCCGCGTAAAACCGGGGGAACTTTGCCTTCGACAATTCTCTGAGCAAGACCTTCGGTGATAGCCGTTTTTCCCACGCCGGAATCTCCGACATGGATGGGGTTGTTCTTTAAACGGCGGCAGAGAACCTGCACCGTACGATCAAGTTCATCTTCCCTGCCGATAACAGGATCCAATTTTTTTTCGCGGGCAAGAGCCGTTAGATCAATCGAGTAACGTTCAAGAATACTTTTTTTATTAGCTCTCTTCTGACCGTCAGATTGATCGTCCTCGGGAACTTTCGCGCCGGAATCTTTCTCGGAAAAACTGTGGGACAATGTCTGCAACAACTCAAGCCTTTTAATTCCGGCTTTACGCAGATAATAGCCGCTGTAGCAGCGTTCCTCGTCATAGAGAGAAACCAGAATGTCCGCAACATCGATCATTTCTTTCTGCGCGGATCTGCAATAAACTAGCGCGCGCTCAATAATGTTATGAAAACCGACTGTCTTTGTCGGTTCGCCGGAAGTCACAGGCATTTTCTGCTCAAAGAAATTTTCCATTCCGTGTTTAATCTGTTCAAGGTCGGCGCCGCAGGAAAACAATACACCCTGAACTTCGTCAAATGCCAAGGCCGCATACAAAATATGCTCCGGCGTCAAGTATTCGTGTTTTCTAATTTTAGCTTCGTTGTATGCCGCGTCAATAATCGCCTGTACATGGCCGGAAATTTTCATTTATGTCCTCTATATGTAATTATACAGTAAAAAACGCTGTCTTTCTATAAAATTAGGCAGGTTCCACAACGCAGCAAAGAGGAAATTCATTCGCTCTTGCGGCCGCGTGTACCTGTTCAACTTTGGTCGCCGCGATATCCCATGTGTAGATACCGACCAGCCCCTTGCCTTTCTTGTGAACATCAAGCATTATTTTTGCCGCGTCTGACTCGCTTTTATGGAAGATCGTCATTAATATTTCGACAACAAAATCCATAGATGTGTAATCATCGTTTAAAAGTATAACCTTGAACTGCTCCGGTTCCTTGAGTTTCTCTGTGGTTTTGCTGGAAGATTTTTCCCTGACCCGCGGTTCCATAATTTATTATGTCCAAACTTGCCTGTGTTGTAAAGTCTCCGTCCGGCTTGTTAATCCCGTTTATATCTCGACAACTCCGTCAAAAATTTTCACGCAGTCTCCTGTCATGTAAATAGTTTCGTCGGTGTAATTAATGATAAGTTCTCCGCCGGGGAGCTGCGCTTTGATGTCCCTGCCTTTTTCGCAGTGGCCGTTAAGAACAGCGGCTGTTACCGCGGCGCAAGCTCCGGTTCCGCAGGCCTGCGTTTCGCCGCTGCCCCGTTCCCAAACGCGGATTTTCAAATGGTTCCTGTCCATGATTTCGACAAACTCGACGTTCACTCTGTCCGGGAAGAGCGAATTGTTTTCGAATAACGGACCGATAACGCCGAGATCGATTTTGTCTATTCTGTCATGGAAAACAACGGCATGGGGATTCCCAACCGAAACGCAGGTAATTTCATATTCCTTGTCAGCGATTAAAACTTTTCTCGCTATAATATTTTCGCCTGAAAGATTCACGGGTATTTCCCCGGGGTGAAGCCGCGCCTTTCCCATGTTTACTCTTACCGAAGAAACTTTTTCGTTTCTGGTGATAAGGAACAGTTCTCTGATTCCGCTTCTCGTCTCGATGCGCATATTTCTTTTTTTAACAATGTCATTGTCATAAAGATATTTCGCGACGCAGCGGATGGAGTTCCCCGCCATCGCGCCTTCACTGCCGTCAAGATTGAAAATTCTCATTTTCGCGTCCGCAACATCGGAAGGAAGAATCAGCACAATGCCTTCGCCGCCGATTCCCCTGTGCCGGTTTGACAACAGTACTGAAAGCGACTCAGGCGAATTGATATTCATGCCGATGCAGCAAATGTAAATATAATCGTTGCCGGTTCCGTGCATTTTTGTAAACGGAAGTTTTACGCGGCTTTCCCGCAAATTATTAATGTCTACAAGCTCCGTATTTGTTTCGGTGTAATCAGAAAGCAAAGAATCAGCCAGCGCGTTAGCTGTATCGATCGATGTCAAACATGGTACGCCCAGCGCCACCGCTTTTCTGCGGAGCTTCACATCGTCAAACGCGGGGTCTCTTCCTTTTTCTGATGTCGAGATGATGTAGCTTATTCCTCCGCCGGCAAGAAGCGTTTCTGTGTTTTCGTTCGGGTTATCGCATATTTTATCAATCGGTTCAACCGTAAAACCTTTTTTGGAAAGGAAACGCGCGGTGCCCCGTGTCGCGTAAAGGGTGAACCCAAGCCTTGTGAACTTCTGCGCCATGCCGATGATCTCGCCCTTGTCGCCGTCGCGGATTGTTAAAAGCACACCGCCGGTTTTTTTCATTTTGTAACCGGCTGCGGCAAGCCCCTTGTATAAAGCTTCCTCAAGATTTTTTCCAATACCTAATACTTCGCCTGTAGATTTCATTTCAGGACCAAGGTGCGTATCAAGACCGGCGAGTTTTTCAAACGAAAAGACGGGAACTTTAACGGCGATGTAAGGAGGAATTTTCGCGATGCCGCTTGAGTAACCAAGGTCTGACAATCTTTCTCCCATGCTTACTTTTGTCGCAAGCTCGCACATCGGAACGCCTGTCACCTTGCTGATATATGGAACCGTTCGTGACGCGCGCGGATTTACTTCGATCACATAAATATCATTTTCATAAAGCACATACTGGATATTGACAAGCCCTTTAACGTCAAGAGCCGTGCAGAGTTTCTTTGTTATATTAAAAATATTTTCAGCTAACTCATCATCGATATTGAGCGCAGGGTACACGGCGATGCTGTCACCTGAATGAACGCCGGTTCGCTCAATATGTTCCATGATGCCGGGGATGAGTACATCTCCCCCGTTTTCAGACAAGTCGCAGATCGCGTCAACTTCAATTTCGCGTCCGCTTAAATATTTATCAATTAAAACTGGATTGTCCTGCGTCTGGCGGAGAATTATTTCCATGTATTCTTTAATGTCTTCAGGCGAGAACGCGATGATCATATTCTGCCCGCCAAGCACGTATGAAGGGCGCATAAGAACAGGGAACCCAAGTTTGTCAGCGGCTTCGAGCGCCTGCGCCTCTGTCATTACGCCGAAACCTTTCGGGCGTTTCACCTTTAACTTTTCAAGAAGCGCGTCAAAACGTTCCCTGTCTTCGCAGATGTCGATGCTGTCCGCAGGCGTGCCGATGATCTTCACGCCGCGTTTGTGCAGCTTCTTTGTCAGTTTGATTGCCGTGCCGCCGCCGAACGCGACAATTACGCCGATTGGTTTTTCAATTTCGATTATGCTCATTACATCATCAATGTGAAGCGGCTCGAAGTACAACCTGTCGGCGGTATCAAAATCGGTGGAAACAGTTTCAGGGTTATTGTTAATAACAATTACTTCATAACCCATGCTTTTTAGCGTCCACACGCAATGAACACACGCGTAATCGAACTCGATGCCCTGCCCTATCCGTATCGGACCTGAACCAAGAACCACAATGCGCTGTTTAACACTTTTTTGTATAAACGGAAGCGCTTCGTTTTCTCCGCCGTTTAGGATGGAGTAAAAATACGGCGTCTTCGCCTCAAACTCAGCGGCGCAGGTGTCAACCATCTTGTAAATCAGGGGATAGGGGTTAGGGGATAGGGGACAGGTTTTAGCATCATTATAAATATTATTTATGCAGTTTAAAAACCATTTGTCTACTTTTGTTATCTGATATAATTCATCAATACTGATGCCGCGTTTGACGGCTTCGTACAGCACAAACAGGCGTTCGTCAGTTACTTTGTTCAACATTCCGCGTATTTCTGCGGTGGATTTCGCGGCGAGGCGCGGCAGTTCCAAGCCTGTTAAGCCGATTTCCGCGCCGCGCACGGCTTTGATCAACGCTTCTTCGAAGGTGTCGGCGATTGCCATTACTTCGCCTGTCGCTTTCATCTGCGTTCCAAGTTCATTGCTGGCGTACACGAATTTGTCAAAAGGCCATTTTGGAAATTTGACGGCGACATAATCTATTGTAGGCTCAAAAGCGGCGTAAGTTGTGCCTGTCACAGCGTTAATAATTTCATCTAACGTGTAGCCGATTGCGATTTTTACGGCGACTTTCGCTATCGGATAACCTGTCGCTTTGCTTGCGAGCGCGGAAGAACGGGAAACGCGGGGATTAACCTCGATTACGGCGTACTCGAAGCTGTTCGGTTCCATCGCAAGCTGGACATTACAGCCGCCTTCGACACCTAACGCTTTTACGATATCAAGCGACGCTATCCGCAGCATTTGGTATTCCTTGTCCGCGAGAGTTACGCATGGCGCTATTACAATGCTGTCTCCTGTGTGTATGCCTACAGGATCGATATTTTCCATTGAGCAGACAGTTATCACATTACCCGCGCGGTCGCGGATTACTTCAAATTCAATTTCTTTCCAACCCGCGATTGATTTTTCCACGAGTATCTGCCTGATGGGAGAAAGAGCAAGTCCGTTATGCGCAATTTCGCGCAGTTTTTCCTCGTTCTCCGCGCTGCCGCCTCCTGTGCCACCCAATGTGAACGCGGGGCGGATAATCACAGGGTAGCCGATCTCGTTCGCGAACTTTACCGCTGTTTCAATATCTGTCGCGATTACGGACGGAACGCACGGCTGCCCGATGCTTTCCATCGTCTCTTTAAATATTTTTCTGTCCTCGGCTTTGTCGATGGTCTGCGGCGATGATCCCAAAAGGCGCACATTGTATTTATCCAGAAAACCGCAGCGGGCGAGCTGCATACATAATGTCAATCCGGTCTGTCCGCCAAGACCCGATAAAATGCTGTCCGGGCGTTCTTTTTCGATAATGCGTTTAACGGTCGCGAGCGTCAACGGCTCGATGTAAATTATGTCTGCGATATTGTTATCTGTCATTATTGTCGCGGGGTTTGAATTGATAAGAACAATCTCAATGCCGTCTTCGCGGAGCACGCGGCAAGCCTGTGTTCCGGCGTAATCGAACTCGGCGGCCTGCCCGATTACAATCGGACCTGAACCTATTACTAATACCTTTTTAATATCTTTATTTAGCGGCATATTTGTCTATCCTTTCCATAAATCTGTCGAATAAAAACCCCGTATCAAGCGGGCCGCTTCTTGCTTCAGGGTGAAACTGCACCGAGAATGAGACGCCGTAATCAATACCTTCGCAAGTGCCGTCATTGACATTTACAAAAGAACTGTTATCGCTGATAACTTCATAGCCGTGGTTCTGGCTTGTTATAAAAATGCCGCCTGTCTTAATTTCTTTTACAGGCTGATTCGCTCCGCGGTGTCCGAATTTCAATTTTCTTGTTTTATAACCGTTCGCGAGCGCCATAAGCTGATGCCCCATACAGATTCCAAAAATAGGGATGCATGTTTTAAAAAGAGCGCTGATAGTTTCGATAATCACTTTATTGCCGCTGTCGGCGGGATCGCCGGGACCGTTACTCAACATAATGCCGTGCGGATTTATTTTTAAAATCTCATCCGCCGGAGTGTTATGCGCAAATATTGTCACCTCACAGCCTCTTGCCGCAAGCGATTTTGCGATGCCGCGTTTCGCGCCGAAATCCATTAACGCGATCCGCCGTTTGCCTTCCCCGATTTTCACGAAGCCTTTTTTCGATACCTGCGCAATCGGATTAACGACCGTGTATTTTTTAATTTCTTCGATATCCGCGTCTGTTGGTTTTAACGCGGTAATTTTTCCGTTCATTACGCCGTTCATGCGGATAATTTTTGTAAGAGCGCGTGTATCAATTCCGCACATGCCGACGATGCCGCTGTCTTTTAAAAATGAGTCAATGTCATTCCCGCTTCTGAAATTGGACGGAGTCTTACACGGATATTTCGCGATGTAGGCTTTCATGTGGACATTTTCGCTTTCGAAATCATGGGGGATAATGCCGTAGTTTCCAATCAGAGGAAATGTCTGCAGAACAATTTGACCGTAGTAACTGGGGTCTGTAAGCGTTTCAAGATAGCCTGTCATTCCGGTGGTAAAAACGATTTCCCCCGTCACTTCCCCCCGCGCTCCGAAGAATTTGCCTTCAAATACTTTGCCGTTTTCCAAGATCAGGTATGCTTTTTCATCGTTCGTACTGCTCATTTTTTCCTCAATATATGCTGGCGCTTGGCGTCAAATTGAATATTATTTGCTGATATCAGTATGAAGAAAAGGGGAGATTTTGTCCAGCTATGAATTCACGCCGGTTAAAGAAACCATACTTGTTTTTATTTGGAAAAATGTTAGTATTTAAATATCATGGAGCGAAAAAATGAAAAACAATAAGTTTATGTATTCGTTTATGGCGCTGGTTTTCTTTACCGGGCTTTTTATGGCGGCGGCGGATTTCCTTTTACTGATTTATTTTGACATCGCCTTATCGCAGATAATAGTCAAGCTCGGCGTACCGGCTTTGGCTTTTCTTGCCGTTTATTGCGTTATTCTGGGACGAAACGCCGGGTGCTTCGGCGCCTCATTCTTTAAAAAAATGAAGAGCGGAAGCAATGAGGAAAAGGTGTATTTGGAATTGCTAAAAAAAATCGGATCAATACCGATAAAAATGATTGCTTTAAATGTGCTGATCCACGCCTTTTTTCTGGGTTGTGTATATATTGTCCAGGGATACCTGCCAATCCAGGAAAGCATGAGGGGCCCGCTTTTTCTGGCGTCACTGGCTTTTGGTATGTTAGTCGGAACATTTATTTATGTAGTAAGCGACGGTCTTGTTTCGAAAAGTTTAATAGCGAAAAATTTCTTGGTTTACCCGAGAGAGCTTCGCGAAAAACGGCAGGAACTTAAAGCGATGATAATCCCCATGGCTGCCGTTTTAATGGCGCTGACATTCGCCGTCTCTGTAACTTTTTTAAGCATAATAAAAGCAGGCGGAGATATTGAAAATTTTAAGGGAGGCGATTGGCTGACTCTGCTTATTCCGGTCATCATAGTATTTTTTTGCGTTTCGCTGTTAAGTATTAATTTAAAAAAGAACGCGTCAATTTTATTCACTTCGATTATCGATCAGCTTGAAAACCTGTCTTCGGAACAGAAAGATTTAACACGGCGCATTACAGTTTGTTCGGTAGATGAATTGGGTACTGTCGCCGGAATGGTGAATTCATTCAGCAATCATTTAAGCGAGGGAATTCATGATATTAAAAGCGGGAAGGATGATCTTATCCATGTCGGGAACCGGCTGGACGAAAACGCCGCTGGTATGGCGGCTTCCGTAGGACAGATGTCGGTAGCGGCGGAGCAGGTACTGGATAAAACCAGAGGCCAGATGGAAAGCGTAAACACTTCGTCACAGGCGGTAAGGCGGATCTCTGACAGCATCAAGGCGCTGGATGAATCAATCGTTGTTCAAACATCAAGCATGAATGACGCGTCCGCGGCGGTTGAACAAATGGTCGGAAACATTACATCGATCAGCGCTGTTACGGAAAAGATGGAATCGCAATTTAAAACTGTCGGGGAGTCCTCTCATAAGGGAAGCAACATTCAAAAGGAAAGCGCCGAACGTATACGTACAATCGTAGTGCAATCGCAGGATTTACAGGACGCTAATAAAATCATAGCAACCATCGCCGCAAAGACCAATCTTTTGGCAATGAACGCTGCCATCGAAGCGGCGCATGCCGGGGAAGCAGGTAAGGGATTCGCCGTAGTAGCCGACGAGATACGCCAGCTTGCCATTAATTCCACGGAAGAATCAAAAAAAATCGGCACCGAATTAAAACAAATTGTTCTAACTATTGATCATATCGTTAAAGACTCTGAGGCTTCAACAAACGCTTTTATCGATGTGACTAACCGTATTGACCAAACAGGCAGGCTGGTTCATGAGGTAAACAACGCTGTCCGTGAACAAAAAATCGGCGCGGAGCAGGTTGTCAATTCTTTGCGGATAATGAATGATAACACAGATAAGGTCAATGAAGGTTCGCGCGAAATAGGTCAAGGCAGTTCCGTCATGCTGAGGGAAATCGAAGCATTAAAAGCAAGCGCAACAGATATCATGGCCCGCATAAAAGAAATGTCAGACGGCATAAAAAATATTAATAACGGCGCTCAGGGCGTATCTGAACTTGCCGTTAAAACGAAATCTTCGATTCAGAAAATTTCAGTTATTGCTGACGGGTTCCATGTGTAGATAATAATTTTACAAATAGAGAATTGCGCAGTTATTTCGGCGGTCCCTCAAATTATTCAAAAGTTATTGTATACATCCTTCCGTTAGATATTGATATGCCGTAACCTAATGGCAGAATTCCATCCCATCCACTCTTTTTTTTATGCCGCATATCTACTACAATTGTTTCACTTCTTCTTAGTCTTGAAAGATCAAATTTGTTGTTTGCACCTCCAAATATAAATGAACCTGTCGTATTGGGTGTTTCTCCGAATTGTTCTCCTGTAGTTTTGTTTACGAATTTAAACATCATTTCTATATTATTTCTATTGATGCTATTCCATGAATAATTCAATCTTACGCTAAAATCAGTAAAACCATACGCTGTTAATAACTCTATTGGAATATTTCCTGCAATACCACCGCTTGGTTCCAGAAATGTATCTAATTTATCATATGTATGCCATCCAGATGATCCAAATTCTCCATTTTGTGAAAAATTATTACCCCATATAACTTCATATACATTCTGTGTTTTTTCTCTTGCAAATACTAATGCTCTACTAATTTCCCATTGGGTGATATTTGAAACAGAAGGGATAACCGGAATCATTTTATCTGTAACATACGAAAGAGATAAAATTTCATCATTTCCCTTAACCAAATGCAAAACCATCCTGGAATTTTCTTTTGAAGCTGCAAAGAAAATTACAGGTTCTCCGATAATTCGATTCGTATTTAAATTATATCTCGTTAATTGATAAATCGTATAATCCATTGTCCCGACAATTGTATATCTTCCGGCTCCCATCGCAGGACTTAACGTGTATGTATAATCAGATGATTCTAAAATTTGCGCGGCAATAGATTTACCATATGTTGTTTCTATTCCCTGAGTATTTTCTAATGATAGTGTATATCCAAGATCAAAAATTAAGCTGCTAATAATAGTATCTACGGACGCGCTCACAGATAATCCATTTGTAATTGTGTTATATTCTACAATAGTAGTGGATTGTTCTTCAGCAGCCGTAACAGATGTAGATTTTCTATATGTTATTTGAGCTTCTGAAATACCTGTATAATACATATCCATGGGAGTTAGAAAGCCAACAAACGCGTTTCTTATTTCACCGATTTTATGAATAAATACCAATTCATATTGATTAAAACCAACATCAATTAATTCTCTATTAATTATTGATTCTCTTTTTATCAGTATGCCATTGAGTCCGCCACAAAATATGTTAACTGTTTTTATTGAGTTATTTATTATATATCCCGGTTTATTAACAGCTACACTCAAAATACCTCCATCGGTAAAGCCGTTGATTTCCAGAGTATAACTTGTTCCGTAATTACTAAGATTATCTTTTTTAATGCCGGTTATACCGTTTAATGTAATATTATTAACGGAAAAATTCAGAATTGGCTGACTGAATATTAATGTTAGCTGTGTTGTTGTTTCCAATAATGAACCATTGGCTGTTACACTGTTAAATGTAATTGTAGAATTAATAATCGAACCATCTTCATCACATCCGGCAAACATCATTCCAAATACAAACGTCAGTATTAAAAACAAGGGAATTTTATTTGTCATTTTTTCCTTCATGTAATAAAAATATTAATTACCACCAATCAATTACATACCACTGATTCTCTGCCAATAATCACTCCAGCCGTCAGCCTGTATATAAGCAGCGTAACTGGCGGCAGGTACTTTTATAGCAAGATCAGGACTTGTATTTTGAAACACATAAATACTTTTATTACCATAAATGTCTTGCAGTAATGGCGGCGTAACAGCAAGAATAGTGATTTTCGTAAGCTGAGTGCAGTCTCTGAAAGCAGACCTACCGATGAATGATATACTTCCAGGCAATATTATCTGAGTCAAACCTGTGCAACCATAAAACGTAGATTCACCAATAGATGTAATACTTCCAGGCAGTATTATCTCAGACAAACTTGTACAGCCATAGAACGTATAATCACCAATGGTCGTAATACCTTCAGGCAGTATTATCTCAGACAAACTTGTACAGCCATTGAACGTATAATCACCAATGGTCGTAATACCTTCAGGCAGTGTTATCTCAGTCAAACCTGTACAATCCATGAATGCATATTGACCAATTGATGTAAGACCCTCAGGCAGTATTATCTCAGTCAAACCTGTACAATATTGGAAAGCACCATTAATGGACGTAATACTTTCAGGCAGTGTTACCTGAGTCAAACCTGTACAACCCGTGAAAGCATAATCAATGGACGTAATACCTTCAGGCAATATTATCTCAGTCAAACCTGTACAATATTGGAAAGCACCATTAATGGACGTAATACCTTCAGGCAGCGTTATCTCAGTCAAACTTGTACAACTATCGAATGCTCTTGAACCAACGGATGTAAGACCTTTAGGCAGTGTTATATCAGTCAAACTATAGCATTGAAAGAATGCAGTTTCACCAATGGATGTAAGACTATCAGGTAGTGTTATCTGAGTTAAACCAACACAATATCCGAATGCAGATTTACCAATAGACGTAATACCTTCAGGCAGTGTTATCTCAGTTAATCGTGCATAGTAGAAGGCATCGCTGCCAATGGATGTAAGCTGACTATTTTTTGCAAATGATATAGAGGTAAAGCCAGACATACTATAATATGAGAAAAAAAAGGCCTGTTTACTTATTTCCTTTACCGGTAAATACTCCCCATTGTATAAACGAAAGGCCGGTATAAAGACTTCACCGCTGTTTACAGTACCTTTTGAAACGCTATATGCGGTATTGTTGTCTATCAATTGATACGCAAGTCCTATAGTACCTATAGCGTATGCTGTTCTGGTTGTGGTATGCGAGGCGTTTAAGGTACAAACACCTGCGTCTTCACCGTCCGCAGTAATTGTTGGAGAAATTTTTGCTGCCCATTGCCACTCATGCGCATTTGGGGAAGAAAAAATACGTGTTTCTATATGTGAAGCGTCAAGTGCGCAAACTCTTGTTTCTTCGCCATCATCGATACAAGTGGCGGGAACTGTTACTGTCCATGCACCCCAATTATGAGTATGCTCTGGTTTCTCACGCTCACTCTCAGAACATGCCCAGAAACAAACCCCAATCATTAAAAAAAAAGAGAGAAATCCTATCAACTTGCCATTCTTCATCATAATAAAACTCCAATAATTGTATTTATTTGTTATTAGCATAATATTAATATGTTTTACATATATTGTCAAGTAATTATTAATAAATAAAATTAATATAGAAATCTAACATATATGACAAGTTTAAGATCGTTATTATCGTTTAATATGAAAGCGCAGCGTCATATTTTGGGTATTACACAGGCGGTATTAGCGGAAAAAGTGGATACGTCAACCAATTATATTGCCTTAATTGAAAGCGAAAAAAGTTTTCCTACACCCGAAATGCTTGAAAGAATTGCTTCCGCGCTGGAAATTGATTCTCCCGCTTTGTTTTCAACCAAATCTTACCCCTTACCGGAGGCTGGAACGCTGGGAGAACTACAGGAAAAAATCATGAATGACCTTTCCGAGGTTATTTCTCATCGATTTAACAAATTTGAGCGGGATAATCCTGTATTATTCATAAAATAAAAATCATAAGTGAATATAAAAAAGCAATCCCTACCGATCTCTTATCAATGAAAATATTTCAACATACGAATTTTCCGGCCACGCTCATTCAAAAACATTTTTCTTCGCCCGCCGCTCGTCGGTATTGCCTGTGAAGCATGCGGTGCAGAATGACAACGCGCATTTTTTACAGGCGTCTTTTAACCCTTCTATGCTGATGTAACCCAGGCTGTCAGCGCCGATTTTACGGCAGATGTCGTCAAGGTTCATGTTGTTGGCGATTAGGTTTTCTTCGCTGTCGATGTCTGTTCCGTAGTGGCAGGTGTGGCGGAACGGCGGCGATGATACGCGCATATGAACTTCTTTCGTTCCGGCGTTTTTAAGGCTCTTTACAATTTTTTCGCTTGTCGTTCCGCGTACAATCGAGTCATCCACAAGCACGATCCGCTTTCCGCGGATATTTGCAGCTAACGGATTCAGCTTGAGTCTTACCGCGCTGTCGCGTTTACTCTGCGTCGGGTAAATGAAACTTCTGCCGATGTATCTGTTTTTAACAAATCCTGTAACAAGCGGAAGGCCGCTAGCCGCGCTGTAACCGCTCGCCGCGTCAAGCCCTGAATCGGGAACTCCGCAGACGGCGTCGGCATCCACAGGATATTCGCGCGCAAGAGCGAGACCCATGTTGTACCGCGACTCGTAAACGCTTAATCCGTCAATTACGGAGTCAGGGCGCGCGAAGTAGACATATTCAAAAATACAAAGCCCGCCGCAGCCAGATGATTCAATCGTTTTATCCTGTTGAATTAAAAGCGTTTGAGTTACTTCTCCATTTTCGATCATCACAACTTCGCCGGGTTTTACATCGCGCGTTATTTCAAAACCGCAAGTTTCAAGGGCGCAGGATTCCGAAGCGACAGCGCAGCCGATGCCGTTCTTACCGATGCAAAGCGGGCGAAAACCGTAAGGATCGCGCACCGCTATCAATTTATTTTTACTTGTTACGATAACAAGCGAAAAAGCTCCGCGCAGTAAACCCGCGGCGTGCGCGACGCCCTGCAAAGAATTTTTTTCCATATTGATACAGTACGCCACCAAAGACGAGACAACTTCGCTGTCGCTTGTCGCGTTAAAGTTTAAACCGAGATTCGCAAGCTCGCCGCGAATCTCCTTCGCGTTTGTGATGTTTCCGTTATGCGCTGTGGCGATTCTTCCGGTCAGGTACTCAGTAACAAAAGGACCCGTGTTTTCACGGCAGCTTTGCCCGGTTGTCGAGTAACGCGTATGTCCTACAGCGGCTTTTCCTTTTGGAAGACGCGCAAGTTCCCCGCCGGAAAAAACTTCGCTTACAAGCCCCTCATCTTTGTGGCAGATAATACTGCGGTTATTGGAAACGGCGATGCCTGCGCCTTCCTGCCCGCGATGCTGTAAAGCGAGAAGACCGTTATATGTCACTCCGACCGCTTCCTCGGCATACAGGCTTACTCCAAAAACCGCGCACTCCTCGCCTAATTTGTCATCAATTTGCATATGTTTTTAAAATCCCCTCCGCTATTGCCCGTTTAGTCGAGCGTAAATCCATTGCCTGTTTTTCAATAAAACGATGCGATTCCTGTTCGGTAAGTTTAAGGTATGAAATAAGCATACACTTCGCCCTGTCGATAATTCTTATATCTTCAATTTTTTGCTTTAACATGGCGTTTTCTTCCTGCATTCTTTTTAATTTGCAGCTAACAGAAACCGCCAGCGAAAGCGCCGCCCAGAAAAAGTTCCTGTCAACAGGCTTGGAAACCACAAGAACGCCGTCTTCCCGGCAGACAGCCGAAATCTCGTCAAAATTGCCGCTGTTAACGGCGAGAATCACCTGGGAAAAACCTTTTTCCGCGATATAACGCGCCATGCTTTCTCCCGGTTCATCCGCGAGCGGCGCGTCAATTATTATAATGTCAAAATCTTTATCAAGAAGCGTTCTCCTCGCTTCTCCCGCGGATGCGAGGACGGTAATTTGAAATATGGAAGCGCTGTTTAAACATTCGGAAAAAAGCGCGGTATTTTTTTCTGAGTTTGTAACAATAAGCGCGGCTATGCTTTGCTGCATAGTGTCGTTACGCGTCAATTTGTTACCGCGGGCTCTGCTCACCTGCGAGCCGCTCATCTGTGAGCTACCCATTATATGCCGCCTTCTCCGCTCCTAAATAAAGTTAAAATATTTTTCATTGTAAAATAAATCTTTGCCGTCAATATACGCTTTTGTATAAGCGGTAAAATCTTTTGCTTCTGTCTTTTTTATTTCTATAAATTTCAACAAGAGATCCTTTCCTATTACATTTTCAATAAACCCGCTTTTTTCCGCAAGTTCGATTGCTTTATCAAAAGTGTCGGGAAGCTGCGCGAAATTTTTAGTTCTTTCCTTATCCACCGAATATAGATCTTCATCAACCGCGGGAGGCAGGCTCATGTTTTTTTCGATACCGTCAAGCCCCGCGCTTATAATCAACGCGTACGCGAGATACGGATTAAGCGAAGGATCAGGGGAACGCAGTTCCATTCTGACATTTTCTCCAGATGCCGCAGGAATACGGACAAGCTGCGAACGGTTTTGATGAGACCACGACACATATTTAGGCGCTTCAAATTTTCCAAAACGTTCGTAAGAATTGGCGAGCGGATTTAAAAAGAGCGTAATTTCAGGCGTTTTATCCAGGATTCCCGCGATAAAACATTCCGCGGTTCTTGAGTGTCCTTCACTTACATTTTTAAAAATATTTTTTCCATTCTGATAAAGAGAAAGATTGATATGCATTCCGCTGCCGGGCGCGTCCGAAATTGGTTTCGGCATAAAAGACGCGAACAACCCGTTACGCGAAGCAATCGCCTTTACGACAGTTTTGAATGTCTGCATATTATCCGCACTGGCGACAGCGTCATCAAATTTAAAATCAATCTCATTCTGCCCCGGTCCAAGTTCATGATGAGAGCTTTCAGGCTTTATTCCCATTTCCTCAAGCGTAAGGCAAATCTCGCGGCGGATATCCTCGCCCTTGTCGATTGGAGAAATATCCATGCAGGTGCCTTTGTCCAGCGTAACGTTCGACGGCTCGCCGTTCTCGTCTGTTTTAAAAAGATAAAACTCGCACTCGGCTCCAACTTTGCAGACATAACCCATTTTCTCCGCGCGTTCCGTGACATTTTTTAAAACAAGCCGGGTATCATGCTCAAACGCGTCTCCGTTAGGTGTTTTAATGTCGCAGAAGAAACGGATAACTCTGCCGGGACCTGGCCGCCACGGAAGAACCGCGAGCGTTGACGCGTCCGGGAATAAAAACAGATCCGACTGCGTTATATCGCGGAACCCCCGGATTACATGCGCGTCAAATGAAACGCCGTTTTCAAACGCGGACTTTAATTCATTCGCCATAATGGAAATATTTTTCTGAAAACCGAAAATATCGCAAAAACTGAGACGTACAAATTTGACATTGTTCTCTTTTACAAACTCAAGGACTTCATTCATAACACACTCCTAAAAATATCAATTTTCGTTTTTTAATTTATTCAACTGTAACGCTTTTAGCCAGATTACGCGGCTTGTCAATGTCCAAACCTTTATTAGCCGCTACATAATAACTGAAAAGCTGTAAAATGATAACCGACAGGGAAGGCGAAAACAATTCCGCGGCCTTCGGTAAATCAATGTGATAAAATTTTAAATCCTCCGTGTTTGATTCCGCGTCAGGACAGCTTCCGATTAAAAGCACTTTCGCGCCGCGGCTCATGACTTGCTCCGCGTTACTCATTATTTTGCCGTATAGATACGCGCAATTAGAAATCGCGACGACCAATGTGTTTTCCTCTACAAGCGAGATTGTGCCGTGTTTCAATTCGCCTCCGGCATACGCTTCAGAGTGAATATAAGAAATTTCTTTTAATTTAAGCGATCCTTCAAGCGCGATGGCGTAATCGATGTTTCTTCCGATAAAGAAAATGCTTTTATAACCGACACAGGTGGAAGCGTACATCTGGATTGAACCAATCTTTTCGAGTATTGCTGAAACTTTATCGGGAAGGGAATTTATTTCCGCGGACAGCGTTTTCTCTTCGGCGTTGGATAATTTTCCAAGTTTGACGGCAAAGCGGATCGCGAGAATGTAAAGTAAAACAAGCTGTGCCGAAAACGCCTTTGTTGTCGCTACGGCAATCTCGGGACCTGCCGCTGTGAACAGGCAATAATCGGCTTCCTTCGCGATTGTGCTGCCGACAACATTGACAATGGAAAGCGATACCGCTCCTTTGGATTTTGCTTCTCTCATCGCGGCGATTGTGTCGGCGGTTTCTCCCGACTGGCTGACAAGGATGACAAGAGTTTTTTTATCGATAATCGCGTCTTTGTACCGGAACTCGCTTGCAAGTTCCACTTCGACAGATATCCGGCACAATTTTTCAAACACATATTTCGCGGTGACCCCCGCGTTATACGCCGAACCGCAGGCTGTAATAATTATTTTGTTATAACGCGACACGCAAATATTATCTAAAATATTCTTATTACTTCCGTCGGTAACCGCGGAATTAATTGTATCGCGCAGAACTCTCGGCTGTTCCATTATTTCTTTTAACATGAAATGAGGATAACCGCCTTTCTCCGCGCTGTCCATGCTCCATGTTATTGTCTCAATATTTTTTTGCAACGGCTCTTTATCAAGATTAAAAAATTCAACGCTCCTGTCAGTTACGCCGCGGCTTTCAGTTGCGCTGTAAGATGCGGCGCCGCTGTCACGCAGAACAGCTATCTCTTTATCGTTTAAATAATAAATTTTGTTTGTGTGTTTTAACACAGCGGGAACATCAGACGCGATAAAATTTCCGTGTTCGCTTACGCCGATGATCAGCGGATTGTCTTTCTTTACCGCGACCAGAATGTCAGGCTCGTCAATGCACATAATGCCGAGAGCGTAAGAACCTTCTACCGCGTTTGACACTTTGATAACCGTGTCGATTAAATCGCCGTTGTAGTAATGCTCCGCAAGCTGCGCGATTACTTCACTGTCGGTCTGTGAAACAAAAGGCACGCCCCAGTCAATAAGGCGCTCTTTTAATTGTTTGTAATTTTCTATAATGCCGTTATGCACAACTGCGATTTTATTTTTGCTTCCGACATGAGGATGAGAATTTATATCAGAAGGCTCGCCGTGAGTCGCCCAGCGTGTGTGTCCGATGCCTAGATGCCCGGAAAGCGGCTTATTGTCAAGCAGGCGGTCTTGTAACCGTTCTTCAAGTACAGCGAGCCGCCCTTTTTGTTTAATAACGCTGAAGCCGTTCTGTCCGTAAACAGCTATACCCGCGGAATCATATCCGCGGTACTCAAGTTTTTTTAATCCGTCAACTATGATGGGAACCGCGTCTTCTCTTCCTATGTAACCGATTATTCCGCACATGATAACCTTAACTTCGCGATGCCGAAGACAGCGCATTATAATAAAATATTAAACGCGGTTTCATAAAACTAATTCGCGGTATACAATTGCTTGTATGGATTTTTCGCATTTGGCTTTAACACAAAAAATTGATCCTGTAAAAGAGATGCCGCATCCATATTAAAGTAACCGGCAAACTCTTTTACAAACGGCATGATTTCCAATAAATCATCATCGCCCGCGATTTCAACGGCAACCTGCGCCGGAAGAGCTGTAAGATTTTTTGTCGTTCTGATAAAAATTTTTCCGCCGTGCATCCCAGTCCCTGTAAAGTTTCCGACAGGAGCATGGTGTGTTTCTTCCGCTCCGATGCCTAGCACAATGATCAATCCGCCAGCTAAATATTCGCCGAGAAAACTCCCTGCCTTTCCACCGATCACAATTACAGGTTTTTTTTGTTTATACTCTTTCATGTGGATACCTGTCCTGTAACCGGTATCTCCGCGCACAAAAATATTTCCGCCACGCATAGCATAACCGAGCGCGTCCCCGGCGTTTCCGTGAATGATAATTTTACCATCGTTCATCGTATCGCCTACAGCGTCCTGCGCGTTACCGTTCACTTGAATCTCAGCGCCGTCAAGATAACATCCAAGCGCGTTACCGGGCGTTCCGTTTATAACGAGGGTTTTCCCCTTCATCGCGCTGCCGATAAATCTCTGCCCGAAACAATCTTCGATGTGAACATACTCGCCTGCGTTCTTGATTCTTTCATTCAATTCTTTAAAGTGATAATTTTTTGCCAAAATACTCATTTTGATGTTCCTTATAAAGTAAAGGCGTTCATCGGAAAACAAATAAAAACGTCAATCAACATGATATGCCGACCGCCGCCTCCTGCCTTCTGATGAACGCCCTTGTTCAAATCATTATAAACACAATACAGGAATATTTGTCAAGCACCTAACTCATTTGTGATGTATGATTTAGATATGACGATCTTATCTCAATATAATGGAGATTCCGCATGAAAAGAATAATTAAGGATTTCACGGGAAACGCGCACTTTATAAATATTTTAAAATTGATAATTTTAACGGGGGTTTTTATGACAGCCAGTCAATGCAGCATTGCGCCTGTATATGAAGGATTAATTTTTAATGATGAGTTTGACGGAACAACGTTGGACAGAACAAAGTGGGATTTATGCCCGCAGTGGGACAGGCAGGGACGCAGTTCGTGGAGAGATGATATGGTATCTGTAAGCGGCGGAAATTTACGTATTAGATTCACGCGCGATCCGGCACTGGGTTCATCAAAGTCAAATAACACCTCCATCGCGGAAAACTGGATTCGTTCAGGCGGCGTAAGAACAAGAAAGCAGAATCCTCCTTACGATTTGATATTCGCAAACAGTTTCGGCTATTACGAAGCGAGAATTAAATTCCCGGTAGTGCGCGGTACATGGGGCGCTTTCTGGCTGCAGAGTCCCACAGTCAGCACTATCGGTAACGGAGGCAGGGACGGCACGGAAATAGATATAGTTGAAACAATCAGAAATCATATCGGAGAGTACAATGCGGCGCTTCATTGGGACGGCTACGGGGAGCATCATCAATCAGTTGGCGGCTCCGAAAGGCCGGTAGAGATTTATGACGGAGATTACCACATCTTCGCGCTTGAATGGACGCCGGCGGAATATATATTTTATGTTGATGACATTGTGTTCTGGCGCGTTGACGGCGGAAGCAATTTTAAAAATGTCGGCATTAACCAGACTCCCAATTACATAAAACTTACTGTAGAAAGCGCCGATTGGGCGGGAGAAATTCCGCAGGATTTTACAGAAGATTATATGCTTGTGGATTATGTAAGAGTCTACAGTAGAAAACCATAACTAGCGCCATCCGCCGCAAAAAATTGATTCGTCCCCGCATTAGGTGCAAACGTCTTTTTTCACTCCGCTCAGCTTTACCATTCTGTCTTCCCTTGTAAACGCCATAAGTCCCGGTTTATCGCAGACAAGATCGAAGTCGATTGAGTCAAGCGGCGTGCGTTCGCGGATCAGGCTTGTGTAAATACCTGCCTTCTCCACATTACCGATCAAAATATAACCGTTTAGTTTGTTATCACTGTAAAAAAGTTTTTTATAATTGATTCCGCCGTCTTTGGCGGCATCACATTTTGTGTACGCTTCGCCTGTGTAATTTCCCGCGGTGATCATGTGCAGACCGAAAAACCCGATTGCGTTCATTGGGATTGCTTTGTCAAAACATTTCCCGCTTGTTCCATTAGCTGCCATGTTTATACCGGCGCACTCACCCTGCATATACGCGTTTGGAAGCAATGCCATTATTTTACTCTGACCGCTTGATACATCAAGCGTTTGTGTGCAGTCGCCCGCGGCGTAAATATCCTTCGCGGATGTTTCCGATTTATCATTTACGATAATGCCGCGATCAATATCAACGATGCCTTTTAAAAGCGAAGTATTAGGGCGCACTCCCACCGCGAGAACAAGGATGTCAAAATCGATTACTTCACCGTTTTCAAAAACCGCTTTATTCACATCGAATTTTTTTACGCTGCTCTCAAGTTTGAACTCAATGCCGGTCAGCCAGCCCGCGCATTGCTTCTCAATATGCGCCTGCACAAGCGCGGCACCTTCTTCATCAAGTATACTGGAAAGAATTCTTGGCGCGAGATCGACAACAGTAATTTTGGAAACCCTTTTTTCGATTCCCTCGGCGCACTTAAGACCAATCAAACCCGCGCCGATTATCAGCACATTGGGTTTATTTTTTCTTGTGAGCGCTTCATCAAGTAACCGCGCGTCATCAAGGCTCATAAAAGTAAACTTATCTTTAACTGTATCTAATCCTTCAAACGGAGGAGTAAACGGCGATGAACCGGCGGCTACAAGCAGTTTATCGTAAGGAATATTTTTCCCGTCTGAAAGCGCTATTTGTTTTTTGTCAGCATCAATTTTTGTTACATTTACGCTTGATAAAAGCGTAACGTTATTATCAATATAAAAATTATCGCCGCGGTACTTCATTGTTTCTTCCGTAACTTTTCCAAGAAGAAGATACGAAATAAGAGGACGCGAATATGTGTGATGTGCTTCGTTTGTGATAATAGTAATTTCACTCTGCTTGCCGATCTTGCTCGCTGCTTCAGCAGCGCTCGCCGCTTCAGCAGCGCGGATTCCTTCAACCGCGCCTACACCAGCAGCTGAATTGCCGATTATAACATATTTCATTTTAACCTTACCTTAAGCGGCAGTCTGGCCGCGAATTTTTATCGAAAATGAAACAAAGTTTCATTACCTCTCCTCAAAAACAATCGCGCCGTTCGGACAGCCTTTAACACAAGCCGGAGAAATCTCTATCTCTTCGACACTGTTTCCGAGAGCTGGCGGCTCCGCGTTTACGCGCGTCTTTATGCATAACTCGCATTTTTCAACCGCGCCGTCCTCGGAAGGGGAAACAGCTCCGTAAGGGCAGCTAAGGATGCATGTGTAGCAGCTAACGCACCTGTCATGATTAATTCTGATAACGCCGCCCGCGATTGTAAGCGCGCCTGTAATGCAGCCTTTTACGCACAACGGTTCATCGCAGTGACGGCATGAAACCGCGAAACTGACTCCGTCCTTTTCCTCGATTTTTATCTTCGGCCTGATCTTAATGTCTTTTAACGCCCGCGCCATATCCTTTTCGCTGGTGTCATTAGCAATGTTGGCAAACGCGCAGTAATACTCGCACAAATGACATCCGAGGCACCATTTTTCGTTGACATAAACTCTTTTCATGAAAACGCTCCGTAATAAAAAAGCGTTCATCCGCCGCTTAATCCCGCATTACCCGGCCGGATAATGCGATTTTTCCACGCGATAAATCGCAAAGGATTAAGCGGTAAGATGAACGCCATTGTTCTTGGTTTTTAACCGGCGGCTTAACAGCCAAGTATGTTTATATATAAAAAGGCGGATATTGTCAAGTGTGAGCGAAAGTAATACAAACAAGGCAAGCCGGAGGGCTGGGATATCCCAAAATATTTGCAGGAACCCGCCTGCGAGCCCTGACCACATAAATGAAGCAAATAAAATATTTGAATTTATAAATATTTATGTGGTCAGGTCTCTCCGGCGGAGAATTGCAAAGATTATTTTTGGATCCCCCAGCCCTCCGGCTTGCCTTGCGTGTATTGTTTTTGTGCTGGAGAGACAAAAAACCATCACCTGATAATAACTTCAACCTTGCTGCCGGGAATTAATGCCGAATCCGCCGGAAGCAAAATCCTTACCTTTACGCTGACTTTATTTTTCGTCGCGGATGTCTGCATGTCTTTGGGCGTATAACGGCTTCTGACATCGATATAGCGTACCTCTCCTTGTATTTCTTCCCTGCCGGATTTAATCGCGATGTGCTGCCCGTAAGTAATTTGCCCGCTTTTTTCTTCCGGCACATAACAGACAACATACTTTTGATTATCAGCGGAGATGTCCGCTATGTTGTAGCCGGTGTTTACCATCGAACCTAAATTGTAATTAATACTGATTACAATGCCGTCGCGGCTTGCTCTTATCTCGTATTTTTCCAGCGTCTCCCACGTCTGCCTTATTCTGCTTTCAATCTCCCTAATGTCCGCTTCGGCGAGCGCGATTGTCCTTGAGTCCGCTCCCGACTGCATTAAAGAAAGATGCGATCTGGCCGTCTGAAGCTGGCTCCTCGCCGTTTCCATTGTCTGGGCGGCGATGGTTAACCTGAGACGCGCTCTGTCAAGTTCGTTACGCGCAATTCCTCCGGCTTCCCACATACGTTCAAGCGGCTCGATGTCGTCCCTTGCCTGAACGTAGCTTGCCTCCGCGCTTCGAAAACCGGCTTCGGCGGAGCTTACATTGTTACGCGCAATTATCAATCCTTCCTCGCTCATCAATCTGATTCTTTCAAGATTGATCTGAAGCTGTTCAAGCATGTACCTAAGATCCGTTGAATCAAGGCGGGCGATTAAATCACCGGCTTTTACGGGGCTTCCAAGCTCAATGTTCATTTCGATGATCCTTCCCGGGACTTCGGAAATCTGCGAATAAACCGTTCCCTCAACTTCGCCGCGTAAAACTAAATCATTTCCGCGTATAAGGCGAAAACCAAAAAAGCCGCCCGCGATTATCAATAATAAAAAAACCGGAATAATCTTTTTTTTATTCGCTAAATTATGCTTCATAAAATATTCTCCTTATATTTTCCTGTAACGTTTTAAAAGCTGAACATTCGCGATGATAAAAAGCACAGAGAGGCCGAGCATTACAATAATATCGATAAAAATTTCCTGTATACCGCCGCCTTTGATCATCACCTGCTTTAACGCGTGCGCCACATAATAAAGCGGCATGAATCTGCCCACTGCTTCCCATACAGGCGTTAGCTGAAAAAGCCCCGAGAAAAAAACCTGCGGTACAATAATGAGCGGGATAAACTGTATCATCTGAAATTCATTATTCGCGGCGGTCGACAGCAGTATTCCCAAAGTTAACGCCATCATTGTCGTGCAGAATGTGATCATCAAAACAAGATAAATGGAACCTATCATCATTACACCTAACACATAGACAACATATAAACTGATAAATGCCGACTGCACAAGTGTAATAATACCAAACCCGAGAACATAGCCTGTAACAATCTCCCGCCGCTTGATCGGCGTGGAAAGAAGTTTTTCCAAAGTCCCCGTCGTTCTCTCCTGAAGAAATGAAATACCGGCGATAAGAAACACAAAGAAAAAGATTAGAAAACCAATGAGGACAGAACCGAAATTATCGAATCCCGACAAATCATCGTAGCCGTAAACATAAATTATTTCCGATTTTAAATCCGGCCTGTTCTGAAAAACGTTAGACTTGGCGAGTTCAAGAGCGTTCAGAATCATTCTGGCTTTATCGGGGTTACTGCCGTCAATCTCTATAAAAGATTTTCCGTTAATTACGCGTATGCTCGCGTCAATTTCTCCCGTCTCGATCGCGGTTCTGGCATCCCTCTCATCATAATGAGAAGTGATTATATTATAATCGGCAAGCGCGTTGATGTAATTATCAGGTGCACTGATTATAGCCACATGCCCTTCCATGTGCGTTTCGTCAAGAACAAAGTATATCAATGTTAGAACGATGATAGGCGCGACAAACATCAACGCAAGAGTGCGCTTGTCGTGGCGCATCTGCTGTAAAATCCTAAGCGCTATCGCTCTAGTCTTCATGCTTGTCGCTCCTTCCGTAATGGATAAAAGCCTCTTCGATGCTGGAAGCGCCGATGTCGTTCTGAAGCTGTAATGGCGTGCCGACAGCGATCAATTTTCCGTCGCGCATCATGGCAAGCTCATCGCATTTTTCGGCTTCGTCCATAACATGAGTGGTGACAATGATCGTAATGCCGTTAGCTGTCATGGCTTTAAGTGTGTCCCAGATGCTTTTACGCAGCACAGGATCGATACCCACGGTCGGTTCGTCAAGAATCAAAACCTCAGGTTCGTGAAGCAGAGCCATCGCGAGAGATAAACGCCGTTTCATCCCGCCTGAGTATGACGCCGCGAGTTTTAACTTGTGATCGGACAGATTAACAAGAGCCATAACTTCGCCGCTTCTTTCTTTAATCTTTTCTTTTTTCATTCCGTAGAGCGAACCGAAAAAGGCGAGATTTTCTTCCGCGGTTAAGTTGACGTAGAGGGCATCGGACTGCGCCATGTAACCAAGCCGGTTCATGAGGGAAAGTTTCGGCATGGTTTCACCTAACACATTGACAGCACCGGATGAAGCTTCAAGTATTCCCGCCATAATTTTAACAGTTGTTGTTTTACCGCAGCCGGAGGGACCTAAAAGCCCGTAGATCAGTCCATGCGGAACATTCAGATTTACATCGTAAAGGACTTGCTTATCCCCAAAACTGTGATTGATATTTTCAAGAGCGATACAAGCCTTATTTTCCGGCATATTTTCCTTATGTTAGGCGGGCGGGCGCTTAGTTACAGTATAAGAAAAATGATTAAAAATGTCAGCTATACATCTTCAGATATTCATCGCGTCCGGCGCCGACCGATACATAAAGAATGGGGCAGCCAACCGCTTTTTCGATATAGCGTATGTATTTGACCGCCGCTTCCGGCAGGTCTTCCACCTTGCGGCATTTGGAAATATCGGTTTTAAAGCCGTCAAGATATTCGATTACGGGCTTGGCTTTCGCGAGTTTGTCGCCGGACGGGAATTGATCGCATTTAACGCCGTCAATTTCGTAGGCGGTGCAGACTGGGATTTTTTCAAGATATGACAGCACATCAAGTTTAGTGAGCGCGATCTCATCCGCGCCCTGCATCATTACGCCGTACTTGCTCGCGGGAATATCAAACGCGCCGACCCTTCGCGGGCGGCCTGTCGCGGCTCCGTACTCATCACCGGCTTCGCGGAGAACCGAGCCTTCATCGCCGAACATTTCGACAGCGAACGGTCCTTCTCCGACACAGCTTGAATATGCTTTCATTACTCCGATTACAGTATCAAGTTTTTTGCCGGGAATGCCCGCGCCGATGGTCGCGTAAGCCGCCAGCGTCTGCGATGATGTGGTGTACGGATAGATGCCGAAGTCGATGTCGCGTAACGCGCCGAGCTGCGCTTCGAATAAAATATTTTTCCCCGCGTTTACGGATGTATTTAAAAATTCGGTTGTATCTGTAATATATGGTAAAACCTTGTTACCGAATTCACGAAGCCATGATATAATTTTTGATCTGTCAGCGTCATCCGCTCCGTAGCTTTTTAATACCTGATTTTTCCATGAAAGAACATCGGCAAGTTTCTGCTCAAGCGAAACGGGCGACAAAAGGTCGAGCATCCTCAATCCTTTTTTCATATATTTATCGCCGTAAACGGGAGAGATGCCGCGTCTTGTCGAGCCGTATTTTTTATCGCCAAGACGTTCTTCTTCCAGAATGTCCTGCTGCTTGTGGTACGGCATACAGATAAAAGCCTTGTCGCTTATTTTTAAATTTTCAGGAGTAACGTTAACGCCTTTTTCGTGTAGTTTTTCGATTTCGCTGCAAAGGTGTTCAAGGTCGATCACCATTCCGTTACCCATAACGTTGGTAACGCCGTCGCGCAGAATCCCTGATGGCAGAAGGTTTAAAACGAATTTACCTTTTTCGTTTACAACTGTATGCCCCGCGTTGTTGCCGCCCTGATAACGGCAAATAATATCGTAACCTTCCGAAAGCAAGTCGACCATGCGGCCCTTACCCTCATCACCCCAGTTGATACCTGTTATTGCAGTGAGCATAGTTCCTCCTTAATACGGCGGCGCAAATGACAGCAGCATCTGCCAAATTTTTTATACAGGAAATAGAGAAAATTGACAAGGTACCAGCCGCTTACGTTGTTTATATTGGCAATTAGTCTGCTCCTTCGCCATAAAGATAAGCGTCTGTCATTAAATAAAATACCACACATCATAAAAAACTAAAATGCCGGTTTCCTCAATCTTCTTATTTTTTAAATAAGGAGGACTTTATGAGGGCAAACCATCGATATTTTTTATCATTTTTATTAATTATAGCAAGACTAGCGGCTGCGGCTTTTCTGCCGACAGCTTGCGATGTCGGTTTAGGATCGAAAATAAACACACAGGTTCCGGTAATTAGCGGCGGTCCCGGCGGAAGCCAGCCGGGTTCATATCTTCACGGCGATAGAAATATTGTCCAGCTTGATATACGTCAGGAGTTTGGAATCAGTTCTGTTTTCATGACCATTTGGTACAACGACAGAAATAAAACCGAAAAACAGATAATTGTTCCGGCGAATCATAACGACGGTTATTGGGCGGTTAATATTGACACAACCGATATGGCTGACGGTTCCATCCGCGCTCAGGCGACGGCTGTCGATGTTGGCGGAAAAATAACAACAACTACAGATTTAATCTACATTGTAAAAAATAATCCTCCTCAGATTGAATTAACTTTGCCAAAAATAAAAGGAAATAGTTTTGATCTGCCTAATCTCAACAACATACTGAATGACGCTCCGCTCTATCAAGGTAATGACATAATGGGCATAGCGTCTGATGCGTTTGGGATCGAAGAAGGATTTCCGCAGATTTTAATATGGCCGAAGGATTACAATAACGTAGACCGCGATGGTATTGTCCTAGAGTCTGATCGGAAGTGGGGACAGTGGAGGACAATGGTCGATGAAAATTACAAACCCTTGAATACCGGCGGCCTTAACGCTGTGCAGTTTCGATGGCCTCTGATTGAATTAGTTGAAGACGGGACGGAATGGCGGCTGCCGGAGAGAGACGAGCTTTTGGATCCCGTAAAAACAAGGGATCTTCCTGTCGGCGCATACCGTGTTAAAATTCGCGTAACGGATAATTTCGGCGTGGTTAACGTTTATCCGAACAGATCGAATAACAGCTTTAATCTTCCTGAAACATCTCAGTCATTAAATCAATATATGGAAATAAATCTGGTTGCGGCGAAAAACCCGTCTATTAGATGGCATTCATTTCCGCAATATTATAACGGTGAAGAAGATTTTACGGCAACCGTTAATATTACCACACCAAATGACCGTATAGACACAATACGTGTAATGGCGAGTAACAATGAAGACGCAGTTTTTACCTATGCCGGTAATAGTTTTGTAAAACGGTCAGACGCGGGGAACAGTTGGGTGATAACAATAACTCCGGAAATAATGCGTGAAATGTTAAGCGCACCACATGGGCAGAAAATGGCTGGAGAAAAAATTCTGCATATCGAAGCTGTAGACAATATGGGAAACAAAGCTTCTTCCACGAGGCAGTTCATTATTGACGATATCGCTCCGTCGCTTGAGTTTATAGAGCCGGTGGAGCTGACAAAACTTGGAACAGCCGCCTTCAAGTCGCCGCGGCTGTCAAGCACTGTTACAATCCGCGGCGCCGCGATTGACAATCAACGCGTCTCTCGGCTTTATTACGCGCTTGGCAAGACCGAGGTTAACGCTCTTTCCGGCGGCAATGCTCAAAGCAGCTGGAGCGATTCAGGGCTTCATGACACACCGGCGGATCATCACAAGGGATTGAACGCAAGATGGGGAGGAAGCCTTTCCAACTGGAGCTGGCGTTTTGATGACATCGCTGATGTATGCAAAGGAAAAGACGCGGCCTACTACGTTGAAAGTTATAATACAAACCAAAACCTTTGGCTTCTGCCTGTAAAATTCAAAGTTGTTGATGTTGCGGGTAACACTAATATATATTATGCGGAAATAATAGTTGACCCGGACGCGGACAATCCTGTTGTGAGCATTAGCAGCCACAACGAAAGGCAGATTGTCGGCGGTATGGTAAGAGTCAGCGGCTTAGCGGCAGACAACGAATGGATTAACAAGGTTGAAATAAAAATTACTGCTCAGAGCGACGCAAATTGCGGCACAGCCAATCTTCCTGACACGCCGAAGACAGGCGGAAGATTTGTACCGGCGAATATTACCGGAAACAAAAGCGCTGTAGCAAACTGGTTCTTTAACATCAATGAAAACGGTGATTTGAATCCGCCGAAAGGAAAAACCAGAGAGGTACTGCTGGAAATCCGCGCATGGGACGCTTCTATGTACAGCCAAAACATAGCAAAGAATTTCAGCGAGACGCGATTAACGCTTGTTTTTGATCTGTCGGTGCCTGTCATTGAAGATGTTATAGTGATCCATAACGATGGAAAAGAAGAAGTACTTCTTCCGGGCACAACAATAAAAGAATTTGTTACGTTAAAAGCAAGAGTCAGAGATGATTCGGGAATAACGAGCATCAAGCTGCGCGGACAGGGAGAAGCGGGTTATTCGGAATATATTGACAAAAATGTTTCATTTAACGCAAGACCATGGGTTATTGCGCCTAACGAACTACATGCAGGGGATTTAATAAGAGCGGGTAAAAAGTATTGGATAAAGGAATCGCATGGTTCTGATTTTAGCGGTTTTCAGGCTGCCGGTTATAAATCAAACGGAAAGGACACGACATTTATTGCCGTAAAAGACGGCTTTTTTACCGGTGCCAGCGTTCTGGTTGAATCCAACGCTTCAGACGGCGTTATTCAGTATTTTGAGTACATAGTATACATTCCGCTAAATACAAACGCGCCTTCTTCCGATTTAACGTCACTTCGCGGCGGGTTCTATCATAATTCCGCCGCGCCTTACAGCATTGATATTCAGGTAATTGATAACACCAACCCAATGCCTTTTATTACACTTGATTCATTTTCGCTGCAAATTGACAATTACTATCCAATGGCCTCTATCTATGGCAATTTAAACGCAGCCGGTAGTTATCAGATTTTCGGGAAAGCATGGGACACAGGAGGCGCCGGAATAAATGTTCAAGGACTTAACAGAGTTGTTGTTTATTTTTCGCGTAACGGTAAATTAATCTCCCTGTTAAATGGAACTGAAGCGACCGCGTTGAATAAGCAGAGCCAGACGGCGAAAACAAGCCGTTTTGGAAATCATAATAATAACATTAATCCTGTTATCAATGAAGGAACATTAACGCTCCTGCCGTTCTTCCCAAACGTTAAACAAAACGGCGGTTATAGCACAAATGAATACGGCATTGTTATTGACAGTAACCATTCAGGACCTTATTCACCAAGATTCTCAGGACCAGCGGCAGACAAAGATTGGCAGATAACATATCCATCCGCAAATTTATCCGACGGTCCGCTTACAGTGCATTATGTGGTTTTTGACAATGCGGACAACGCGACTCATTATTCCAGAGATTTATACATCGCGAATAACAAACCGCTTATTACAAGCATCTCTCTCGGCACAGACGTAGACGGATCAGGCACAGTACAGAGCGATGAATATGTTGATTTTACATCAGCGGCGTATCCGGAAATAATTACAGGCGGAGAACTTACGTTGAATTTCAGAGTGCGGAACAGCCGGTTTAAACTTAATTTAAATACGGCAGGAGGTAACGGCGGAATTAATTACAGAGTATCGTACGTTAAACGCAGTGAAACCGCGGTTTCGGTGGCAAATATTTTAAAAGGCGAAGTATATTCGATCATTGATCCCGGAAACGGAATTAATTGGATCGATTACGGTGTCCTGGCAAATCCGTCCGCCGGTGTTGTATTTACCGCGTCACACAGTCATTCGGAACTGGCAGCTTTAGGTTTGGCATCGGGCGGCGGAGGCACAGTCTATAAATACGAACATATCGGAGACAGAAGCAAAACGGGAAAAGAAGAAAAAAATCTTTCGCATAACGCTCAAATCGTTTTTAACGCCGATTCTTTCGGCGGAGCCGGAGGCATAGAAGACTCTGTTAAAGATATGGTCAACGGCGTTCACGTGCCAAGACATGACAGGCTATTTTTAATTAAGGTTTATGATTCTACGGTATCATTATCCGAAGAAAATCAGCTTGCTCACGCCGTTGTAATTAAACTCGCTGTTGACAATAATGATATAACACCGCCTGTGATCCTGATAAATCCATTTTACTGGAACGGCGCGAATGATAACTCCCTGTATAATTATTCAAGAGATAACGGACATATAGAACTTGAAGCGCATTTACCGTTAAGCAAATCCGGAATCGGCAGTATTGACGATATGGATCCAAAAATATCCGGAAGGGTAAGCTTCAGAGGAACGGCATCTGACAACAATGTTATCGAACTGATTAAATTCAACATAGGGAATTTTCAAAACGGCGATGTAATTACAGCAGCCCGGTTCAACGGGAAAAATTGGATAAGCGATTCAAACAGCGAGGAAGAATTTGCAAATAACGGCTGGATGTTCAGCGCTTCAGGCGTTCCGGAACAGACAGGCCACACAGTAAACTGGCGGCTGGATTTTGACAGCGGCTTTATAAACGGCGGCGCAGGAGCGGATAATGTTCTAACGGTAACCGCGGCGGATAAAGCATTAAATTCATCAAGCCCGGGAAGTTACGCGCAAACAACAATGAACGCTAGAACCGCATATTATCGTTTTGACGCGGTACCGTATATCACAGAAATTGTGACGGAGTTAAGCGGCGCGTATATTTCAATTCCATCCGCCTTTAACCGATCCGCGCTTGGCGGCTATCCTGTAAGTGAAGGTGAAACAATCAAGATAAAAGGATTTAATCTTAACGGCGCTTCTACCATTGCAAAAACCGGCGGCAAAGAGCTTAATGTTACAGGATTTATAAAAGAAAGAAATAACGTTACGCAAATTACAGCAGTCGTTGATGAACGCTCAAGGCAAGGAGCAAATAACACAATTACCTCAGGCGATCTTACAGTGATCGTAAACGGCATTTCATCCATCAATAATATAAATAATGATAACACGCAGTACAATCAGGAACCAAACGGACTTAACAATAACATTCTGAACGATAACCGCCGCCTCTATGTTTGGAACACAGGCTTTCTGTTGAATCAAAGAGTTGTGCAAAGCCCCTTTATGCGAATGTCACCTGACGCTGTTCGTTTTATGAGCTATGGTTTATATGACGGTAACGGACGTCTTTATGTCAGGAAAAATAATGATCCGGCGGCTCACAACAATACAACAGAGATTGAACATTGGGAGAACAGATACCTTAATACCGCGGTCGCGTTTGATGATAACAACGATTGGTACGCAGCATCCTCAAATATGACCGGATTGAATTATCCTAATTTTACTTTTTACGCAAGAGCGCAGGCAACCGGAACTAACGGTTCCATCGGAACCAATAAACGCATAATCATGCACATGGCGTACGGCCAGAATCAGTTTGATATTAATCGCGCGAAAATCCCCCGTATCTTCGCGCAGAATACGGAAAACAATGCAAGAGGCAGCGACGCTAAAGCAACGAGAATATTCTTAAGTTATTACGATAACGGATCAAGCGACAACCCCGTTTTATTTCATTACGGAACTGTCGGCGGCAATAATAATTTCCACGGAAATCTTCAGAATAACAACAATGATAATTTCACCAAACATCCTCAGGCTCAGGTAGTTGCGAATAACAGTACAGCGTATAAAGGCAGTATGTATACCGCGGTAGGCGCACTGTCAAACGGACTGCCGGTTATCGCGTGGTATGACAGATACAGCCAAAGTCTTATCTTCTCGCACGGCGGCGGTTCAAACAGCGCGCCTCTTAACGGCACAGCATTGGAAACCAGATTCAACTCCGCAGGCAGCATTGTTGTTACAGAAACAGGCGCTCCCGGCGTTCCGGGAACATGGCAGGGTAACGCCGTAAAAATCGCCGATTTCGCAGGTACTCATGTTGATATGGTTGTCGACGAGGGTGATAATGTTCATCTTGCGTACTACGATGTCAGAAACGGTGGACTTCATTACGCGTATATTCCGGCGTTAAACGCAAACACGATAACGGCAAGACCGGACACAAACTCTTCCCGTATTCAGAAAGCGAGAGTAGATACTTATTTATCAGCAGGAACAAAACTCATGCTTAATGTCCGCAGGGAAGGAAATCTTTTCAACGGCAGACCGAAATATGTGCCGTATATATCATATTTTCACGCGTCTTTCGCCGAAACCAAAAACTCGATCAGGGTCGCTTGGCGCAGGGATTTCTCCAGATCTGATTTTAATGGAACAGATTCAAACGACAGATATACAGGCGCGTGGGAAGTAATGACTATCCCTGTTGAAACAGTGCCGTTAGCGGATGAATTTATCTGTCATGGCGTTCCTACGGCGGCAAACTGGGTTATCCCAGGCGGAGGCAGTTCTTTACATTATAATGTGAACATAAATAAAACAATTCTGACCGGCTACATGACGACAAACTGGTACGAAGGAGCGGTCTTAAAGGACGAGCTGTGGTAGAACGTTAAACGAAATGACGCGGACTAAGGAACAACGGCGGTGCGGGTAAATCCGTTTAAACCGATATACTCGCCTGTGCGCCGAGGAATTCCTTGTTCGCGTCAAGTATTTTCCGGGCATCGCGTAAAAACTCTTCTGTCTGTTCCTGCGCTCTGCCTGTAAACCGCCCTGCGGATAACAGGTCATCAAGCTCTTTGCGCGTAACGCCGAAAGATTCATCCCGCGCGATACGTTCAATTAAGTCATTGTCCGCCCCGTCCAGTTTGATTCTCCTGCCGGCCTCTACAGAATGAACGCGTATTCTTTCGTGTAACGCCTGCCTGTCTTGGCCGCTGCCGTCTGTCATGCCTTTTTTAACGCAATACATTAATATATTTTCGGTTGCCATAAACGGAAGCTCTTCGTTTAAATGTTTCTCTATTATTTTCGGGTATACGTTCATGCCGCCAGCGATATTGATCATCAGCATGAGGATCGCGTCAACCGCGAGAAACGCTTCGGGTATCGCGATGCGCCTGTTAGCCGAGTCATCGAGAGTTCGCTCAAACCACTGTGCGCTTGCTGTCAGCGCGGGATTGAGAGCGTTCACTGTCACATAACGCGCGAGAGAGGCAATGCGTTCGCTCCTCATTGGGTTACGTTTGTACGCCATCGCACTTGACCCGACCTGTCCTGATTCAAACGGCTCATCGATCTCTTTAAGATGAGACATAAGGCGGATATCATTGGAAAATTTGTAAGCGCTCTGCGCAATCCCTGACAATACGGATAATGTATAGTAATCAACCTTGCGCGAATATGTCTGCCCGCTTACAGCGTAGGTTTTATCAAAACCCATCTTTTGGGCTATCTTTTTTTCAAGCGTTATTACTTTTTCATGATCGCCGTCAAACAACGAAAGAAAACTCGCGCAGGTGCCTGTCGTACCCTTGCAGCCAAGCAGTTTCAAATTGTTATGCGCAAACTCAAGCTGCTCCAAGTCGAAAAGCAGATCTTGCATCCACAGAGACGCGCGTTTTCCCAAAGTTGCCGGCTGAGCCGCCTGAAAATGAGTGTAAGCAAGGCACGGCAGGGACTTATACTTATCCGCGAATTGATAAAGTTTATCAACAGCGGTTACTAGAAGGCGTTTAACGCGTAACAATGCGGCGCGTTGAACGATAATATCAGTGTTATCGCCGACATAGCACGATGTAGCGCCCAGATGAATAACCGGCATCGCCGCGGGGCACTGATCCCCGTAAGCCCTGATATGCGCCATGACATCGTGTCTGATTTCTTTTTCATATTTTGCGGCCGCGTCATAATTGATGTTACTGACATTCGCCTTCATCTCGTTAAGCTGTTCATCAGTGATATTAAGCCCAAGCTCCTTCTGGCTTTCGGCGAGAGCGATCCACAATTTACGCCACGTAGAGAATTTAAAATCATCGGAAAAAATTTGCTGCATCTCGCCGCTTGCGTATCTTTTGCATAACGGATTTTCGTAACGTGACGCCGGCGAAGGCGTCATCCCAATTTCACCTAACTTATCAAAGTCAGGCATTTACAGCCTCAGAGAGGTTGAGCCTTTTTAACACTTCCCTGTAACCTTCAAGAACATCGCCAAGATCGCGGCGGAAAACATCCTTATCAAGTTTTTTATTAGTGGCGGCATCCCAGAACCTGCATGAATCGGGCGATATCTCATCGCATAAAATAATTTTCCCTTCACATCTTCCAAACTCAAGTTTAAAATCAACAAGTTTGATTCCCATTTTTATAAACAACGCGCACAAAAGCTCGTTTACTTTTAACGCCTGCTCTCTGATAAAAGAAAGTTCATCGGCGGTAGCGATGCCGATAGCCGTAATCTGGCTGTCGTTAATCATCGGGTCGCCAAGCTCATCGCTTTTTAAGCTGAACTCGGTAGTGATATTATTCAAAGCGGTTCCTTCGGGAACGCCGTACTTTTTGGAAAAACTTCCGGCGGCGACATTTCTTACGATAACTTCCACCATGACGATCTCTGCTTTTTTCACAACCGCTGAAGTATCATCAATTACTTTGATTAAATGAGTCTCAATACCGTTTTTCGCGAGGTATTCAAAAATCAAATTTGAAATCGCGGAATTTAACTTCCCTTTGCCTGCGATGTCTTCTTTTTTTTCGCCGTTAAAAGCCGTGGCGGTATCTTTATACCGAATTACATAACTCCCGCTGTCCGGGCCTTCGCACACGATCTTTGATTTGCCTTCGTATAAAATTTTTTCTGACATTGATTTCTCCTTTAATTGTTGTTTAATACAGATATTACATTGCGGCAGCCATCTGCTCTTGCACCATATCGCTGATGATGTCCGCAGGTGTTTTATGAGCGGCAATCGCTTTAGTGACCAAATACTCAGCCGTGACAGAGTCAACCGTTATGGAACGAGCAGATTGCGCGGCAAGTTTTGCTTTACGCTGAGCGAAAAAACCTGTCCCATTTGGTCCCGGCTTGGGCGGGTTTTTTGTCCATTTTTCTTCTAGTGCGTCATATTCTTCTTCTGTCATATCCGGCATATTTTCCTAATCCTCCTGCTCGTTTTCCAGCAGATGCATGTGAATATTCCGGCACTTCATGGCGTGAAATACCCGAACCGTATCACGATCAAGTATATTGTAATATATTTCAAGTAAATTTGCATTACGATCAAAACCGATTAACAATCGTTTATTTTCTACATCAACATCGTTTTCCAGATATCCATCATACTTAACGGTATCAATAGCCTGCCTGATATCAGCCTCGTCAATTCCATGTTTTAAAGCCGATTTGCAAAACCTGATGTCAACATCCATGCACTTACAGTAACCTAAATTAAGAATAAATAAAAGCGCAAAAAATGCAGCCTGACATCGGAGTCATTTCTATTACCTTTGTAAACCCGATATAGTTCCCCGCGCCTCATTTTTCATTATCTTCCCACTGCGAATCCTGATATGAAAGATTGATCATAGCTTCGTTATTGAGCCATTCAATATTTTTGTTAATCCATTCAATTTCCTCTGCTTCTGTCATTCTTGGTTTTGTTTCAGATCGAGCCGGAGTATATGTAAGAATGGCTTGTCCTGTCGGTACTTCGCGAGGAACGGTTATACGGTGGTCAGCCGGAATTTCTACGGTTTGTGTGAAAGTCATGATTCAAATATAGCATAAAAAGAAGTGAATAACAATTACGTAAACTATCAAAAATGGCACCCGGCGCAAAAATCGGCAAGGTATTAACCGCCAAAACGGTAAAAATTCTTCAAAATTCGTTCAAAACCGTGCGTGACTACTCATGACAAAGTTCCAGAAATGATTGAGAATTTACCCAATGAACAAAAGAAACGAAAAAATACAGAATATCTCGGTATCGGGTATAGAGCCCAATTGCATCATTACGACGATAAGATTTACGTCAACTACACATCAGTATTTTTTATATTTATTAGATTAATTTCTCAATTTGGAAAAACGCGGGGTTTAGCCGTATGACTGAATACCTGCTTTTTTATAGACCGCTTGAGCGGTAAAAGAAATTTGTAAGGAGAAAGGAGTAAATTATGGCAGGTATTAACAGATGGGCGGGAAGTTATGGTGACATGTCTGGTGACGCAATGGCAGTGCCGATGTGCGGTAGTTGCAAATATTTCAAACATATAAAGGGTGATTCCAGTCCTTTTAAATGCACCGCAAATTCTAATTGTACTGCCGCGAATGATTTAATGCATGGAAAGAACACTTCTAAATGTGATAGTTTTGCGGTCGCTGACAACAGTAATAAATCATCAGCGAAAGCATCTGGCGGCGGAAGAAATAAACCGACTTGGTTAAGAATACTTTGCTGCCCATTTAATTTCCTAGTGTGTTTTGGTGGCGGTAAGCCTAACTGGTAGTAAATAACTTTAATTATTTATTAAGATAAATGCAGATATTAATTTCAAAGATTGGAAAGAAAGATTAGGTACTTAATGATTGTTTTTCGATTTTTATACATAAATATATTTGCATTTATCTTATTGTGTTTAAGTGTTATTGTTTTTTTTATCCCTATAAATATATTTATTATAATATTAAAAATATTATTTGTTCTTATACTATTAATTATTAGTATTGGTATATTTTGCCAATGGAAAGCAAAAAACAGGAAACTAATAACACTTATATTAAGAAATAAAAAAATAATTCGTATTGATACATTTAAAAATTTAAGAGAAACACCGTGCGGTTGGGTTCTTGCTGATATAGCGCTTCGTGAATTACGAAAAAATGAAATCTATAAAGCATTTTCTAAAAAACAATGGAAGGAAATTAGGAACACCGTTTTAGGAATAAAATATTGCAAAACCTGCAATTAACAAACGGTAATTATTACATTGCCCAGCGGCGCACAGTGTCAGGCATTAAATCGAGGCTGGAACCGGAACGGTTATAGAGTGACATTAGACTCAATATTATTTGTTTAAGAACTCAAGTAATCTCTGCTTTTCTGTATCCGTCAATCGCCCTATTAGTTTCTTATTGGCGATTGCAGATAACGGCAGTTTGATGAGTGTTCCTGTATCAATATATGACTGCTTGTTAAGACCTGCTTGAAACCAGTCGGTCATTTTATAATACTGTACCTGTATTGCTTCGCTTTTATTCTCATATTGCGTGGTTATCGGATATGCCAATAAACTGTCGTCATTAATCAGAATAACCAGTATTGGACGGCTCTTGCCGCCGCTTCCCCATGAAATAAAAGCTATAAATATTTCAAACGGATCCATTAACCATTTACCGCCCAGTCGTAAACATCCGGGTGTAAATTTTTATCAATTAAAATATTTCCATTTTTATCTGCGGTAAGTTCTACCATTTTGGCAGTTTTTTTTACAGCCAAAGCGGCTATCTGTTCATCAAGAGTTGATGTTACAACAGGTTGAAAAGGTAATCGGCGTTCCGCGATAATCTGCCTGTAATACATTTCTATTGCCGTTGTTTGATCCAACCCCATTCTATCCAAAAGCTTGGTTGCAAGCTCCTTGATGTGACTGTCAATTTTTACATTAACATTTGACTTTGCCATAATTTTACCCATATACTAATGATAGTATAATATAACGCTATTGTCAACATATTGGCGTTATATTTGATTATTTATAAGAAAAAAATCTTCAAATTTCTTCCAAAACCGTGCGTGACTACTCATGACAGAATATTAAGTATAACCCTAAAATTTATCCAAGACCCCAGTATAGGAGTTTTAAGTCAAAAACGGTTTTGAAACCGAAAAGGAAAAGAAAATGAAAAAGACGAAAATAGCGTCGGTTTTAGGAATTATCGCCATAGCGGCGATGGTTGGGTTCGGGTTTATCGCTTGCAGCGATGATGAAACTCATAAACATTCATGGAGCGCAGAATGGTCAAGCAATGCAACGCAGCACTGGAAAGAATGTACAGATGCAGATTGTGATGCCAAAACACAAACTGCCAATCATCAGAATGTCTATAGAGTAACCAGCACATCATATCCGGCTCAATCAACGCAAATCTGCAATGATTGCAGTAAAACAACAGGCACCGCTCGTAACACCATAATTGGCGACACAGGACCCGCAGGCGGAATTATTTTCTATGTCGATTCAAGTGGATTTACAGTAAAAGGCTACACTGGAACTACAGGTACATTTCAAGAATATACAGCCTACTACTTGGAAACCGCACCTGCATTAGAAAGCGAAGATTTTGAGTGGGGAGCGGAGGGAACATTAATAGACAATGTAACAACATGGGGTGCAACACAGAATGAATATTGGGCAATGTTAGAAGATATGGCAATATCAATTGGCTCAGGCAGAAGAGATACGCAAATAATAGTTAATCATCTTGCCGCTACTGGAGAGACAAATAAAGCGGCACAAGTTTGCGCAAGTAAGACAGTAACAGTTGGAGGAACAGTATTTAACGATTGGTTTTTGCCAAGTATAGGAGAAATAAATGAAATGTATGAAGCGCGGAATCATTTAGGTGTTTTGTCAGATTATGGTATAGTATTATGGTCTTCGTCGCAGCGCGATGACAAGGAGGCGTATAACTATATTTTTCACGAAATCGACAACTGCTTTCCGTTCTATGATAATAAGATCGTCGCACGTTATGTTCTTGCCGCACGCGCCTTCTAGGCAAGATGAAAAATATGGGCATTATCAAAGACATAGACGATCTTGCGTTGCGGCTTAAAAACGGTAAAACACAACGACTGAGCTTATGTCTTGATAATCGCTCATATTAAAACCTCTGCGACGAAAAACGGGAAAGAGTAAGGCAGCAGCTACCCGAATTTCATAGCGTACCGTAATCCACAGGTACGCTATGGATGGGGTATAACAATAATAACGCTAACTCTGAAACCTTCGGGTATTGGGCGTTTTGCATTGGACATTTTTATTTTAATAAGTTATATTATTAGTAGCCGCCCGGGGTCGTTTAGGACGTAAGCTCAAGGGGATCGGAAACGGTCAGCACGAGGCACCTGGGATGCGCATTTTCCATAAGGTTCGTATTTCTACCTTGTACTCGCCTCTTTCAATTGTTGCTATGTAGACCATTTCTCCGCAATTCTTTTGAAAGAGCAGTTTTTTGTTTCCCTTGCGATCCGTTATATCATGCTCAGTTTTATCAAATTCATTCAGAATAAGAGGAATAAGAGCAAAATCATCCGGTGTAATATTAATTTGACCTCTTGTTGCCTCGTTACTGCCATGTTTTTTCTTTATATGTCTTATATCGCTGTCTGTTATATATACAGTTTTTATATCTTTATCCAAAAGCCGCTTTAATTCATTATGAAGTCTTCCTGAAACAGACATTTCTACCTTTGCAGGAGAATTGTTGCCATTCCAAACGCTTTCAGCTACACCGACAAATGCTGCTGCCTCAGGATATTTTTTAATTATTTCAGTATTTTCGAACATATAATTTCTTTGATAATACCTCCTTTCGATTGTATCAAAATAATAAAAAAACACAATTATTATTAGCTTATAGCTTCTCAAAAGACATACAGAACCTGACGCTAAAATTTGCTTAAAAGTTCTTTGGCGACAACATTCGTGAATACACGCAAGTACCCGACACCCAAATTGTCTAATGTCGCTTGAGTATTATGGCACACCATATCTAACTTGGCTTTAGTCAGCAGATATTGAACGGTCATATTTTTCAATCCCGAAATACGGATTTCTCGCTGGCTGAGCCAATCACTGCCGTTAGAAATTATTTTTGGCGGATTTACGGTCAACTCTTCATCAAGAGCGTTATATTCTTCATCGGTCATGTCAGTGTAATTATTCATAAAAACTATGTTTGAAAGCAGACGGCACAAAAACAAATTCCAACTACATGCTTCAAATATAGCATGAAAAGGAATGGTTTTAAATTGAAATGAAGAGAAGAATTTTACCACGAACCACACCAATTGAACCTGCTAAGAGTCCATGCCTCTTCTTCTGTCATTCTTGCCATTGTTTCTCCCTAACTGACGAAGAAACACGGGCGCTTCAAAAAATGTGGGTAGAAAATCCATCGGAACTCTTGGAAGGCACAGGTCCCTTGACCCGATGCCGTGAATTGCTGAACCTTCTTGACGATGTAAGCGCTAATTACATACTGACAATATCCGAGTGCGAACATAAAACCCCTTCGCAAGTAGCAGGAGACATAGTTCGAGAAAAAGTAATGACGCTAGCTAACGTTTAAAAATTATAGTAAAAAAAACTTCAAAGAGGCTTTTTCAAAACAAATACTTGCAAAATATTTGTAAAGCCTGCTGATACACAGCGCGATTCCATACCCGCAGAACACAGATACCAGCCTGTCAACGAGATTTACGGGGATGCGGGAAATGATCTCTGAAACTATCACAGGCGTATTCCCGCCAAACATAGTCGCGCTGAAAAGAGCTTTGATTCCCGACCCTTCAAAATTATAAGAGGACGATAATGTAAAAATTACAGCCGCGATAAACCCGCCAAGGAAACTCATCACAATACACAGGACAAAAGAAAAAATAATAAGAACTACCATTCTGTCCATTACCGCGGCGAATATACTGATCTTAAGCCCGCTTCGACCGGAGTTTACAGACTGCGGCGGCGCGGCTTTACCGCCCTGCGAAGGAATCGTTATCCGCAAAGAGCGCGGTATCAGATCCAATTCGCGCGGGAAAATGCGCATAAAAAACCATGTCACAAGAGCGGTGGCGATGTTGCATAATATAAAAAGGTATCCTTCCATGCCCCATCCCCAGACAGTATGATGTAAAAAATTTGTAACCGCGCCGCAGACGGCTCCGAAAAAAAAGCCGCAGACAAGCGTTACGGAAATTGTAAAAATGGTGTCCATGTACAGCGGGATCCCGGACATGAAACATATCCTGCTTACAGCGATATTGAGTATTGAACCTGCGATGCAGATAATAATCATTACAACTATCTTGCGCATTATTTATTATATCATATATCATTATTTATGCCGATAGAAAACGCCATTACAGCGGGAGGAATAGAATCCTACATCCGCCTTGTTTGGCTTTTTACTATTTTTATAACAATCCTCATGCTGCTTTTGTGTTATCTGTATATGTCGGTACGCAAAGAGAGAGAGCAGGAATTGTTAAGCAGGGAATTTTCCAACCTTATGATTGAGGGCCTTGAAACAGAACGGCTTCGCATATCTCGCGAGCTTCATGATACGGTTCTGCCGCTTGTGCGTGAAGGGCGCGGTTCAAATGAAACGCAGGTATCGGACTTAATCCGCTCCATCTGCATAAATCTTATGCCGCCGGATTTTTCACGGCTTTCGCTGAAAGATTCGCTTGCCATGTTATGCGCACAATTTTCCAAACGGTCAGGCATCGAGTGCGCCTGTTACATCGAAGAAAATCTGAATTTTTCGCGGATAAGCGCGGAGAATCAGCTTCATATTTTCAGGATGATTCAGGAATCATTTAACAATATCGAGAAACATTCAAAAACAGGACGCGCCGCGTTATCAATCAGGCGGGATTCACGAAGCTCTTCAGAAAAAATATCTATCTGCGTCTGTGATGAAGGCATAGGCATGCAAAACCTGTCACCCGCAGGTGAAGGTCTTGGGATAAGAAGCATCCGCCAAAGAGCGGCGATTATCGGCGCGGCAGTAAATTTTATCAGCGAAACAGGAAACGGCCTTATGGTAAGAATTGAACTGGAACTGCCGTCATGATTCAGGAGCCGCGTAATGGATAAAATACCGAATATCATCATAATAGAAGATCACCCGGTAATGCGCGGAGGGCTTGTTTCATATTTTACAGGCACGCGCAGGTGGAATGTTCTGGGAGCGGTTTCCAATATTGATGACGCAAAAATTCTTTTATCATCTTCTTATTGCAAACACAGCGCCGCGAACCCGAATACGTCCGCGGATTTAATATTGATAGATATTCAACTGGAAGACGGATGGGGTCTTGACATTATTCCATGGTTCAAAGAACAGCCGTTTGAGAAAATCAAAATGCCGGTTTTCGCGGTGTACACAGCTTATGACGATTTTTCTCATATCAACGCGGCATTAAGCATGTGCGTCCAAGGTTATATCTGCAAACGCCGCAGCGAACCTGAACTGGAAAACGCCCTGTTTAAAATCCTTGAAGGCCGGATATATATCGACGACAGCGTCAAGATAAAACTGGACACCAACGCAAAACTAATTAATCTTTTAACAAAACGCGAGACGGAAATCCTCACATATGTAAAAAACAATCTTTCAAACAGTGAAATCGCGTCCCGGCTCGGCATAAGCAAACGGACAGTGGAAAATATTTTAAGCTGCGTATATTACAAAACCGGTATTCAATCACGGCTGGAATTGCAAAGGTTATAAAGAAGAAGATTTATTCAAAACCGTGCGTAACTACTCATGACTAAATATTCCGCTTGCCTTTAGAATATTACTAATGTAAACTCATATGTAAGGGTTCAAAATCGGTGTAAATAATGGAAGACAGCAAAAAGAACAGCCTGCTTATTGTGGATGACTGCGAGCAACAGCTTGAGATTCTGAACGAAATACTGGGTTCGGACTATATTATTCATACCGCAAAAAACGGAGTTGAAGCAATTGATAAAGCAAAAAAATATATTCCTGATCTGATTTTACTTGATATTATAATGCCGGAAATGAATGGGTATCAAACTTTTCTGGAAATTCGAAAACATGAACAAATAAAAAATACTCCTGTTATTTTTGTTACCGGTTTAGATGATGATGATAATGAAATAAAAGGTCTGGGTCTTAACGCAATAGATTATATCAGTAAACCTTATAATTCAGAAATCTTAAAATTAAGAGTTCATAATAATATCCAAAGAATTAATCAACTGCGTCATTCAGAAGATGCCAGCTTTACTGACATGCTGACAAATCTGTCAAACAGAAGAGGTTTTGATATAAAGATTGGACAAGAATGGAAACGGGCTATAAGAGAACAAAAACCTATAAGCATCCTATTAATGGATTTGGATAATTTTAAATCAGTCAATGATACATATGGACATCAGCAAGGAGACATCGTACTAAAAAAAATCTCAGAAATTTTAACAAAGGGATTAAAAAGAGGCGGCGATTTTGTAGCCCGCTGGGGCGGTGAAGAATTTGTAGTAATATTATCAAACACACCTTTAGAAGAAGCGGCTCAAGTAGCGGAAAAAATACGTTCTAATGTTGAAAACGCAAAAATCCCCTACAATGAAAATCAATTTGTAAAAATTACCATAAGCATTGGCATAAATTCACAAATACCCGAAAGGGGAACAAACCTGGATGATTTTATAAAATTAGCCGATATAGCGCTTTATACCGCAAAAAGAAACGGCAAAAACAGGCTGTATTGGAACGCTTCGTGAATGGCGGATCATCATCAATTTATTAATAATTTTTTATATACCTGTCACCTTTGTATCGAAACAGCCGGCAGGTTTTGCTTCAGTTGACCACTCTTTATCTATCTTATATAATATAAAATAGATATGATGCTGCTAACCAATGACGAAAAGTTAAGACTCATGCGGAATCTCAACTGGGATTATCTGGATAAACATGAGGATATGCTTGAAGTTATCGAAGGCAGGCTCAAAACATCAGGCGCATTTACGCGGGATAAACTTTTTGTAAGATCATTGGAGAGGCTCCCCTGGCATTACGTCGTGGCTCTTTGGGGAGTAGAAACCATTAAAGAACTGTATACGCCGGAGATTGCCGGGCGTATCTGGCCCAAAGGAAGGAGGTATCATTTTGATTTTGCCCTCGCAGTATTACGAAGAGAACCTCTACCCCCTTCAAGATGGGGTGATGAACACTATAAGCAAATGTGGCGTCCGGTTTTTTCTAACCGGTGGTACAGCGCTGAGCAGAGCGTATTATAATCACCGTTATTCGGATGATCTTGACTTCTTCGTAAATGATGATGATGATTACTCAAATCAAGTCAAGGAAATTTTTTTTAAACTGAAAGAGGACGGTTTTTCCTGGGATCCTGTTATTGATTTTATCAGTAATAAAACATTTACCAGTTTCAAGGTCAGGCGGAATGAATCAGACACTCTTTTAAAATTGGACTTTGTGAATGATGTCGCATTCCGTTTCGGTGATGTAGTTAAAACAAATCTTTATTATCAAACTGATTCCATCAGAAATATGCTGTCAAATAAATTAACCGCAATATTCCGTTTTGCCGCAAAGGATGTCGCGGATATCCGTGAAATATCTCTTCGTGAAAATGTAGATTGGAATCAGGCTATTAACGATGCGCGTCATAAAGAAGGCGGTGTTGAAATACCAATAATATGCGATATTCTCCAAGGCATGCCCCGGAGCGAATTTGAAACAATCGCTTGGACAAAAAAACCGACATGGGAAGAATTCCGCGCGGATATCGATCGAATTGTTCATGATATGATAAGCTGTTTGTAACCTACCCAAAATATCAATAAACCTACCCAAAAATACGGCATCCCTACCCAAAAAAGAACCTGCCCTACCCAATTTCGCGTGATCCGGCGCCGGATTCGTGGAATACAATTACGATCGGGGCAGGAGGCTTCCTCCGCCGCAAAAAAGAGGAGTGAAAATTTATGGATTTTTGTCAATACATCCTGAATGTGTTATCAGAAATTGCTGTAAATGATAAAGCCTTTTATACACCAAACAGTGCCGGAGCATATTCACCCGCCGCGCCGGACAGAACCGGCTCATTATACCTCCTTAACACAAGAGCAAAAACGATCGCGGACAAACCGTTAACTGTCAGAAAAGTAAACGCTCTGAACCATATATCAACAGAAAACGCCTCTAATCCTTTCTGGTTCGGCGGCATTGATGTATTTCCAAAACAGGCGGCTTCTGTTATACTGGTGTAATGATAACATTTGGTATCTATTGTTTAACCGCTGTAATCAATCTAGTAAGCGCGCTTTTATTCAAAGAAACATTACGCAAAATCACAAAATGCTGCCTTATGCCGGCGCTGCTGGTTTTTTACATTTTAAATGCCGGTCAAATTGATTTTTTGGTCATTGCGGCGCTTGTCTTTAGCTGCGCTGGCGATGTCCTCCTTATCAACAAAGATAAACAAGTTTTTTTTAGACTGGGACTGGCGGCGTTTCTTTTAAGCCATGTTTTTTATATCATCGCTTTTCTTACAATGGCGGGAAGCCTTAACATCACGGTATTGATCATCTCCGCGGCAACCGCTGTTCCTGTTGTATTGGTTCTTTTAAAATTATTAAACGCAAGTCCGCAGATGAGAATCCCCGTAATCGTTTACGCCATAATTATCGTAGTGATGAGTTTATGCGCTCTTCAATTGATGCTTGCTTATCCGGTTTTCGCCGGAATCCTTATCTTCGCGGCAAGCCTTGTTTACATTTTTTCAGATACGTTTATGGCGTATCTTCTTTTTAACGGAAAACCAAAATATTTTAATTTTATAACGATGCTTCCTTACATTATCGCGCAGGGGGGCATTATTATCGGTCTTGTTATAGGATTTGGAGGATAAATGAAAACGATAATTCTTTACTATTCATGGTCGGGAAAAACCAAAGCGTTAGCTGTAAAAAAAGCTGGAGAAATAAACGCCGGAATCGAAGAAGTAACCGATGTAAAAAAACCGTCTATATTCGGCGCGTTCATTCCCGGCGCATATAACGCGATGAAAAGAAAAAAGACAAAGATTAATCCCGTTGCGGCTGACCTTACAAGTTACGAAAAAATAATAATAATGGCTCCTGTCTGGGCAAGCCATCCCGCGCCCGCGTTCAATAACATAGCCTATCTAATTCCGTCAGGAAAGAAAGTTGAAATTGTCATGGTCTCAGGCGGAGGAGGAACAAAAAAAACTTCCAATAGCACGACGGAACTATTCACCTCACGCGGGTGTGAAGTCACGGATTACATTGATATAAAAGCGTAAAAATATTTTTTCTTACTCGCCCGCGTGTTTGATTCCCAGAATCTCAAGTTCTTTTTCGTTAAGACCCACGCCGCGCAGCATCAGCCTGTTACCCTTTAAACTTTCAATCGAATTGATACCCATGCCGCCCATCATTTCTTTTATCTCGTGCTGCCACGCGGTTAAAAGATTGACAAGACGTTTGTAACCAATGGCGGGGTTCAGTCTCTTTGTAAGTTCGGGAATTTGCGTCGCGATGCCCCAGTTGCATTTTCCGCCGTGGCAGCTTCTGCACAAGTGGCAGCCAAGCGCGAGGAGCGGCACAGTTCCAAGGTAAACGCAGTCCGCGCCGAGCGCGACCGCTTTAACAATGTCCGCGCTTGAGTGAATACTGCCGCCGACAACAAGCGATACATTGTCGCGTATGCCTTCGTCGCGAAGGCGTTTATCAACGCTCGCGAGCGCGAGTTCAATCGGGATGCCGACATTGTCCCTGATGCGCGTAGGCGCCGCTCCCGTGCCGCCGCGAAAACCGTCTATGGAGATGATGTCCGCTCCGCTCCGCGCGATGCCGCTCGCGATTGCCGCGACATTGTGAACAGCGGCGATTTTTACAATCACGGGTTTTTTATATTCAACAGCTTCTTTTAACGAAAAAACAAGCTGACGCAGATCTTCTATCGAATAAATATCATGATGAGGAGCAGGCGAAATCGCGTCTGTGCCTTCCGGGATCATTCTTGTACGTGAAATGTCGCCGACAATTTTCGCTCCCGGCAGATGCCCGCCGATACCCGGCTTCGCGCCCTGCCCCATTTTAATTTCGATTGCTGCGCCCGCGTTTAAATATTGAGGGTGAACGCCGAAACGCCCTGAGGCTACCTGTACAATCGTGTTTTTCCCGTAACGGTAAAAATCCTCGTGAAGCCCGCCTTCGCCTGTGTTGTAAAGAATGCCGAGTTCTTCCGCGGCGCGCGCAAGGCTTTCATGCGCGTTGTAGCTGATCGATCCGTAGCTCATCGCGGAGAACATCATCGGCATGGAAAGCGAAATCTGCGGCGCAAGATTATTAATAAGGCGGCCGTTCGCGTCGCGTTCAATTTTCTGAGGCTTTGCGCCTAACGATACTTTTGTTTCCATCGGCTCACGCAGCGGATCGATGGAAGGGTTAGTTACCTGCGAGGCGTTAAGCAGAATTTTATTAAAGTAAATGGGAAAATCTTCAGGGTTGCCCATGCTCGAAAGGAGAACGCCTCCCGAATCTGCCTGACGATAAACTTCATTTATAGTCTTGCCGCTCCAGTTTACATTTTTTTTATAGGTATTGCCGCTTTCTGTAATTTTAAGCGCGCGTGTCGGACACAGCGAAACACAGCGGTGGCAATTAACGCACTTCTCCTCATTGCTGACCATCTTGTTCTCGTTCTCAAGGTAGTCATGCGCTTCATTCGCGCACTGCCTCTCGCATGCGCGGCAGACAATGCACCTGTCGTAATTACGCGTAACCTCATACTCCGGATATATATATTTTACTGGCATTAATAACTCCTGTTAAATAAATAAAAGATCATCATCTGTCATCTAGTCCCTAACTGCTAATTTAACAATTACAGGCTGCCCGCCTTTAGGCGCCCACACTTTATCAAGGTTAGGTTCAATTATCCTGATGGCGGCTTCTTCGCTTGCCATATAAACCGTGTCATCTTTTTCGCCTATTACCATGCTGCGGAGTTTCAACCTGTCGTTTAACGCCATAAGACCGCGCTCGCCGAAGCCGTTGTCAAAACCGACAAGTATGGAAAAAGGTCCTGTAATAAGCTGATCTGCGAACATTACGCGCAAATATTCATGCGTTTTCCTGTCTTCTTCGGACATTCTCCCGATTGTCTGCCAGAACGGAGCCGCGATAACAGAAGCGATTTCGTTTAACGTAAGACCGACTTTTCTGTGAAGGTAATCAAAAATGTATGTGATAACCTCTGTATCGGTTTGAAGCGTACATTTATAGCCGTACATTTCTATGGCGCGGCGGTTCGCGTCGTAGGATGATATTTCTCCGTTATGCACAACTGAATAATCGAGAAGCCCGAACGGATGCGCTCCGCCCCACCAGCCGGGAGTATTTGTCGGATAACGTCCGTGCGCGGTGAAACACCAGCCCTCATATTCTTCCAGCTTATAAAAACGCCCGACATCTTCGGGGAAACCAACTGCTTTGAAGCAGCCCATATTTTTGCCGCTGGAAAAAATATACGCGCCGCTTATCCTTGTGTTAACGCTGAAAACGCACTTGGCGGTGAACTCGCGCTCGTCAAGCTGGCTGTCCGCGAGTTTTGTCGGAAGCGGCGTAACGAAATAGCGCCAGATCAAAGGCTCATCCGTTATTTCTTTCACTTTACGAACCGGTATCTTGGAAAGATTTATTATATCAAAATGTTCTTCAAGAAATTCTTCACATTCTCTCTTGGCTGATACCGAATCGTAAAAAATGTGCATGGCATAAAAATCTTTGTACTCGGGATAAATTCCATATGCAGCGAACCCGCCGCCCAAACCATTCGAGCGATCGTGCATCACAGAAATGGAATTGATAATCGCCTCTCCGCTAATGCGCCTTCCTGATTTATTAATAATTCCGGAAATCGCGCAGCCGGACGGGATTCTTACCTGTCCTTCACGCTGCATACTTGCTCCTGCTCCATATATTCTCCCTTATAAGTAATATAGAAAATATTATTAATGTCAACAAATAAAAAAATATCCGGAGTAAGCGCGTGGAAATATGTAAATATTCTGTTTTTGGTCGTAAAATCACGGTATGAAGACGTTAAACCGCTTTTCTTGCCGGAAATAAACATTTCCATCGCTTCATAAAAAAAACCCCTCAAAGCCCAGTTGTTACCGAGATAACCTGAATGTTTCAATTCCCCAAAACTCCATTCAAAGTTGCACGTTATCTGTTTTCCATGTTTGTCGCACAGATAAATCCGAACCACTTCCGGCAGTTCATAACAGAGATCTGTCAGATAAATATCAATATCATCATTCTCGTAAAAAGACGGATTCTCGATCAAAAAATAACCAACTTTTGAATCCAGATAACTTTCCAGCAGATCGTTATTCATAATTCTTTTATACTGTTTTTTATATGTGTTATTCGCCGCGGCGGAAAAAACATCGTGGTTAACGACTGCATTCACCATTGACGCCTGCGGATAAGAAATGAGATACCCCTGATACAGCCTTCCGTTCGAAAACATGCAAATCTCAAGCTGCCTCTGCGTCTCTATTCCTTCGTATAAAACTTCTATCCCGACGGATTCCGCGAATCCCGCCAGAGATCTTAAATGTTCGCGGTAATGATATGATGTTTCGCTGTTGTGAATGTAATCAATATTTATTTTGATGATGTCAGGCTTGAGGAGAGCGAGCCTGTCAATATTGCTTGCGCTCTTTCCGTAATCATCAAGCGCGATGCGGCATCCGGCGTTTCTGTAGTATGATAAAATATTAAGATGAGCCGCCGCCTGTTGAGAATCGTCGGCGGTAAATTCTTCTTCTGTAAACTCGATTACAATTTTTCCCGGATCGATGCCAAGCTCTCTTGCCCATTGAATTGTGGGAAGTTCGTGCGGCCTGTCGATGTAATTTTCAAGCCACGCAAGCCTAATATTAATAAATAAATATTCAATGCGATTTTCCCGCACATATCTTTCCATCGCTTTTCTTCTGATTATACGATCAACTCTTAACGCTTCGTCATTAGTTGTCCGCGCATCCATAAAAAAAGCGCCAAGAGACTTTACGGTTCCGTCCTCATCAATGTAACGTCCTAATACTTCATAGGAGTAAATTTGATTTGAGGCGGCGCAAAGTATCGGCTGAAAATAAGCGGTAACATTGCTGTCTGAAAATTCCATCTTCGTCTCCAAAACCAAAAAAGGCGTTTACCGCATAACAGGGAAATCCGCAGGTTAAAAACACGCAGATAATCTGACCAAAAAAACGAGGTCATGTTCCATGCTATTTGATAAACGCCTTTGTTCTTTTTCATTAGTATACGAAATAAAAAAAATAGTCAAGCGGTTATTACCGCACTGATTGTTACCAAAGCCTTATTTTGATATAATGGACTTGCAAGATAACTCTAATAAAAAAATCAGGAGACAACGATGATTATTGCGTTAAAACCCGGTGTCAGCAGGGAAGATATAATTAAACTGACTTCCGACCTTGAAAATCTAGGCGTAAAAGTCGACTCATCTCAGGGCGCCTCTCAAATCGTTCTTGGACTTGTCGGCGATACCACTGTGATTAACGATGAAGCGCTAAGGGCAAATCATCTGGTGGAAAGAGTTATCCGCGTGCAGGAACCCTACAAACGCGCAAACCGCGCGTTTCACCCGATGGATACAGTGCTGGAATTTAAAAGCGGAGATAAAACCGCGAAGGTCGGCGGCGGCTCATTTGCGGTAATCGCAGGGCCGTGTTCGGTGGAAAGCCGGGAACAGCTTGTCTCTGTCGCCGAGGCTGTTAAAAAATCCGGCGCGGCGTTTCTACGCGGCGGCGCTTTTAAGCCGAGAACAAGCCCCTACAGTTTTCAAGGCATGGGCTGCGAGGGCATCGATCTTCTTGTCGAAGCGAAAAAAGCGACAGGCCTGCCGATTGTCACAGAGTTGATGGAAATAAGCCAGCTTGAATTATTTGAAGATGTCGACATGATCCAGGTAGGCGCGCGGAATATGCAGAATTTCAATTTGTTAAAAGAACTCGGGCGCAGTAAAAAACCAATCCTGTTAAAACGCGGAATGGCTTCCACAATGACAGAATTATTAATGGCAGCCGAATATGTCATGGCGGGCGGAAACAGCCGGATTGTGTTATGCGAACGCGGCATCCGCGGCTTTGACAACTTTACGCGTAACATTCTTGATCTCGCGATTGTTCCCGCGCTTAAGAAAAAAACACATCTTCCCGTCATTGTCGATCCAAGCCACGCTACAGGCCTTTCATGGATGGTTCCCGCCATGTCAAAAGCCGCCATCGCCTCGGGAGCCGACGGCATCATCGTCGAAGTTCACAATGACCCCGAACACGCACTCTGCGACGGCGAGCAGTCGTTAACGCCTGAAAAGTTTGAAAACCTGATGGGTGTTCTCCGAAAATACGCGGAGATAGAAGGGAAAACGATATAACAAGTTTTATGAGAAATATTGAAGACTGCACTATCGGCATTACCGGGCTTGGTTTGATGGGCGGCGCTATTGCAAAAGCGCTCAGGACGCAATGCGGCGTTACGCAGGAGCGGCTTCTTGCCTGCGATAAAGACAGCGAAACACTGAACGCGGCTTTTAAGACAGAGCTAATCGGCAGAGGTTATGACACCGGCGGCGCAGGGGAGATGCTTGCGTTATGTGACATTGTGTTTCTGTGCCTGAACCCTTCGTCGATACTTCGTTTTCTTGATCAATGGAAGGATTCATTTAAAAACGGCTGCCTTATTACCGATATCGCCGGAACCAAGGAGAGCATCGCGGCGGCGGCCGAAAAATTCTGCGCGTACAGAAAGAACGCCGCGTCATCGTCCGTATCTGCGTCTACATTCATGGACGGCGGCATTGATTTTATACCGGGGCATCCGATGGCAGGCGCGGAAAAAGGCGGCTTTAAAAATTCCGATCTTTGTAATTTCAATCTAAAAAATTATATACTTACGCCCATTTCGTGTAACAAACCTGAGAATATGGAACTCCTGCAAAAGCTAATCCGCAAAATGGGTTTTTCCCGCGTTACAGAGGTAACTCCGCAGGAACATGATCGTAAAATCGCGTTCACAAGCCAGCTCTGCCATGTGATAGCCGCCGCGTTAATCGACTGCGAAAACGACATGGAAATTACCCGTTTCGGCGGCGGCAGTTTTGAAGACCTTACGCGGATCGCCATGTTAAACGCTCCGATGTGGACGGAGCTTTTCACTGAAAACCGCGCCGCGCTTCTTGCGCGTATCGATCAATTTGAAAAAAGTCTTGACGATTTAAAAACGCTGATTAGCGGCGATAACACTGAAGCGCTGGAAAAAAGACTTACGCTTGTAAGGGACCGCCGTACCGCGATGAGTAATAAATAAATTTATACCTATTGACAAGATAAAATTAACTAACTATTCTGCTTATCAACATACTATGTAAAGAGGATAATATGTCTAATTTTAAATTTGAGACAATTCAAGTTCACGCGGGACAGGAAAACCCCGATCCGGCGACAGACGCGAGGGCTGTACCGATATATCAGACAACATCTTATGTCTTTCCAAATTCCAAATCCGCTGCGGATCGTTTCGCTCTGACAGAGGCCGGGAATATCTACACAAGAATCATGAACCCGACATGGGATGTATTCGAGAAGCGGATCGCCGCTCTTGAAAAAGGCGTTGCCGCGCTTGCGCTTGCATCGGGAGCCGCCGCCACAACATACGCGGTTCAGAACATCACAAGGGCAGGAGATCATATCATATCTGACAATCAAATCTACGGCGGCACTTACAATCTGTTCGCGAACACGTTCAAAGACATGGGTATAGAGACAACATTTATCGATGGAAGCGATCCGGCTAATTTTGAAAAAGCGGTAAAACCTAACACAAAGGCGCTGTTCTTTGAAACGCTCGGCAATCCCAATTCGACAATAATAGACATTGAAGCGGTCGCCGCCATAGCGCATAAAAACGGCATTCCCCTAATTGTAGATAATACATTCGCCACTCCGTACGCGTTGAACCCAATTGAGTACGGCGCGGATGTTGTAATTCATTCGGCGACCAAATTCATCGGAGGCCACGGCACGACAATCGGCGGCGTAATCGTAGACAGCGGAAAATTTAACTGGGCGCAGAATGATAAATTCCCGGGACTATCAAAACCAAATCCAAGTTACCACGGCGCGGTATTTACAGCCGTCGCGGGAAACCTCGCGTACATTATTAAAGCGCGTACTACTCTGTTACGCGACACCGGTTCAGCTCTGTCGCCGTTTAACGCGTTTTTGCTTTTGCAGGGCATTGAAACATTATCGCTTCGCGTTGAGCGCCATGTGTTTAACGCGCTTAAGGTAGTAGATTACCTTAAAAATCATCCGCAGGTGGAAAAAGTGAATCACCCGTCGTTAGCTGAACACAGGGATAATAAATTGTATAAAAGGTATTTCCCGAACGGCGTTGGATCAATTTTCACATTCCAGATAAAAGGTGACGCGGATAAAGCCAAGAAATTCACGGAAGAGTTAAAACTTTTTTCGCTTCTCGCCAATGTCGCGGATGTTAAATCGCTTGTTATTCACCCGGCCAGCACCACTCATTCGCAGATGAGCGAAAAGGAACTGCTTGAAGGCGGAATAAAGCCGAATACAATCCGTCTTTCAATCGGAACAGAACATATCGACGATATAATCGCTGATCTTAAACAGGGTTTCGAGGCAGTAAAATAGAAAGCAAAATCAAGAGGCATTTGCGCAGAACGTATCTGCCATTTGCCGGTACTTTTATTGGTTCACCTTTTTAAAATATTCTAGCTTTTTATTGCGGATAACGCCGTGAGCGCTTTTTGTAAAACAGAACGCGGGCAGGCGGTGTTCATCCGTTGAAATCCGCTTCCCCCCTTTCCGAACATGGTTCCGTCGTTAAACCACAATTTTGTTTTTTTGATGATTGCCGCGTTAAGCTCCTCCGATGACAGACCAAGCCCGCGGCAATCAAGCCACGCTAAATATGTTCCCTCGGGTTTTACAAGTTTAATTTCTGGGACATTGGTTTTTAAAAAATTATCCAACATTGAAATGTTATCTGCAATATAACAAATCAGTTCATCAAGCCATCCGCCTCCGCCTGAGTACGCCGCTTCGCAGGCGATAAGCCCCATAATATTGGACTGGCTCAAACCGCAGATATTATATTCACGTTTAAAAGAACTGCGAAGCTTTTCGCTGGATATAAAAATATTCGCGTGATTTAACCCCGCGAGATTAAATGTTTTTGACGGAGCGGTACAAGTAATTGTAATGTCCGCGAAACGTTCATCAAGACCCGCGAACACAAGATGTTTGTTAGGTGAAAATATAATATCCTGATGAATTTCATCCGAGATTACAGTTACGCCGTAACGCAGGCATAATTCTCCCATTCGAACAAGTTCATCGCGCGTCCATACTCTGCCCGCGGGATTATGCGGATTGCATAAAATAAAAAGTTTCGCGTTTTTTATTTTATTTTCAAAATCATCAAAGTCGATTGTGTAGCGGCCTCCGCTGTAAAGCAGTTCATTAACAAGCGGCGTACGCCCGGTTTTTAACGCCGCGGAACTAAAAGGATAGTACACAGGCTGCTGAATAAGAACAGCGTCACCGGGTTCGGTAAAAGCGCGTACAGCAAGGTACAAGGCGTTGACAACCCCCGGCGTCATGATAAGCCAGTCTTTTTGAACTTCCCAGTTAAAACGGTTTTTAAACCATTCGCGGACGGCGGAATAATACGCCGCGCCGGGTTCACTGTAACCGAAAATCCCGTGCCGTGCTCGTGAAACAAGCGCCTCCTGTACGCACACAGGAGCCGCGAAATCCATATCGGCTACCCACATAGGAAGCGCGTCTTCCGGCATTCCCCGCGACGCAGGATCGAATTTAATGCTGTATGTATTTTTTCTGTCTATAACAGCGTCAAAATTAAATTTCATTTAACGCTCTCAACCGCCTGTTTAAGATCATCAATTATATCCTGCGCAGATTCAAGACCGACAGACAGGCGCAGTAAACGGCCGTCTATGCCGCGCGCTTCCCTTTCGTTCTGAGGAACATCGGCATGGGTCTGCAATATGGGATAGGTAATAAGACTTTCTGTGCCGCCGAGGCTTTCGGCGTATTTGATAATCTTTACATTTTCCAGAATCTTTTTCGCGGTTTCTTCGCTGTCTACGGTAAAAGAGAGCATCCCGCCGAAGCCGCTTGCCTGACGGCAGGAAATTTCATAATCAGGATGATCTTTAAGACCTATATAATAAACTTTTATAACTTTGCTCTGCGTTGTAAGCCATTGAGCCGCGGCCATTGCGTTTTTATCGTGGCGTTCCATTCTTACCGCCAAAGTTTTAATTCCGCGGATGATAAGGAAACTGTCAAAAGGCGAAAGACCGCCGCCGGTTGTTTTCGCGATAAAACGAATCTTTTCAGCCAGGTTATCATCTTTTACAGTTAACATTCCCGATATTGTGTCGTTATGGCCGCCAAGATATTTAGTGCCGCTGTGCAGAACAACATCCGCGCCCAGCAGCAGAGGCTTTTGAAAAATCGGGGTTAAAAAAGTGTTATCGACAATTAACAGAAGGTTTTTAGATTGAGTAATCCGCGCTATCGCGGCGATATCCACAACATTCATCATCGGGTTAGTCGGAGTCTCAATAAAAACGGCCTTTGTGGCGGAAGTAATTTTCTCGGAAATCTCTTGTGCATTTTTCGCGTAAGAAAATTTAAGTCCGTTCTTTTCCGATATATGCGTAAAGAGGCGGAAGGTGCCGCCGTATAAATCATACGAAGCGATAATATGATCGCCTGGTGAAAATAATTCCATAAAAACCGAAACAGCAGCCATGCCGGAAGAAAACGCGATTGTCTGCGTTCCTCCTTCAAGCGCGGAAATGACATGCTCAAGATGCTCCCTGGTCGGGTTTTGCGAACGCGAGTAATCGAACCCCGTGCTTCGCCCGACGCCCGGATGGGCAAAAGTGGAAGACGCGAAAATCGGAACTGAGACAGCGCCGGTCGTATCGTAGGTTTTACCGCATCCATGTACGCAAATTGTGCTGATATCCATAACTGAATAATACTATATGTATAATATGTATTCAAGCCTTCCGCCATGTCTGCAAACTTTTTAAAAAATTTGATAATCCTATTGACAAAATCCGTTTAATTCGGTAATACTTAGTATACACATAAGTATTATGGGTTATATTCATTCAAGAATGGAGTTGTATTATGAAAGCGGAAAAAATCACAGATCTTATTGGGAATACACCGATTGTAAAACTCAATAAAATAAACAGCGGAGGCGCATCTGTTTACGTTAAACTGGAGAGCTTTAATCCGATGCACAGCGTCAAAGACCGCATCGCACTTGCGATGATCGAAGCGGCCGAGAAAGACGGAAGCCTTAAACAAGGGTCGGTTATCATTGAGCCGACAAGCGGCAACACAGGCATAGGTCTTGCTTTTGTCGCGGCGGTGAAGGGGTACAGGGTAATTTTCACAATGCCCGAAACCATGAGCATTGAGAGGCGGAAGCTGCTTAAGGCGCTCGGAGCGGAACTTGTTCTGACAGAAGGCGCGAAAGGTATGAAAGGCGCTATCGCGAAAGCTGAAGAACTTGCGTCTCAAACACCCGGTTCGCTTATACCGCAGCAGTTCAATAACCCCGCGAACCCGGCAGTACACGAAAAAACGACAGGCCCCGAGATATGGAATGATACCGACGGAAAAATTGATATTCTTATCGGCGGAGTAGGAACAGGCGGAACGTTAAGCGGCGCAGGAAAATATCTCAAAGGAAAAAAAGCGTCGGTAAAGGTAGTCGCCATAGAGCCTTCAGCTTCGCCGGTTTTATCCGGCGGTCAGCCCGGCCCTCACAAAATACAAGGCATCGGCGCAGGTTTTGTTCCGCAGGTTTACGACTCAAATGTAATTGATGAAGTATATCAAACCGATGATGTTAAAGCCGGTGCGGCGGCAAGGAAACTCGCAAAAGAGGAAGGCATACTTGCCGGTATTTCCTCAGGCGCAATTCTCGACGCCGCGCTTGAAATCGCCAAAAGGCCGGAAAACAACGGCAAAACCATTGTCGCGGTTCTCCCCGATACAGGCGAACGTTATCTGTCAACTTGGCTGTGGGAAGAAGCTTAAGTTTCGTTTAACGTTTACATTCGAGAAAATTTTTAATTATCAGTTTGCCGTCCGGGGTCAATATCGACTCCGGATGAAACTGTACGCCGTACACCGGATATTCTTTATGGCTTACCGCCATGATTTCTCCCTCGGCGGAGATGCTGTCACCGCTTCCTGTCCACGCGGTAATTTTCAGCGCGTCAGGTAATGTCGATTTAATTCCCGCGAGTGAATGATAACGCGCCGCTTGTATAACATCAGGCATACCTTTAAATAACGCGTCGTTTCTGTCAAGCGTTACCTGCGATGATTTTCCGTGCATCAATTTTGCCGCGTAAGATACAGTCCCGCCGAACGCCTCGAAAATCGCTTGATGTCCAAGGCATATTCCAAGAACCGGAATAATGGAATAAAGTTTTTTAATCAATTCAACGCAGATACCGGCATCAGACGGTTTTCCAGGCCCCGGAGAAATTACAATGCGTTCAGGCATTAGGCGTTTTATTTCTTCCACGCTTAAAGCGTCGTTACGCGCAACTTTAATATCAGGATTTATCGATCCGATAAGCTGATACAGATTGTAGGAAAAACTGTCATAATTATCAATTAAGAGTATCATTCAATTCCTCCAGATGATAATTTAAGCGCGTTCATCACAGCCGCGGATTTATTTACGCACTCCTGATACTCGGACTCGGGATTACTGTCAGCGACAATACCCGCTCCGCTTCTGACAAAAACCTTGCTGTTTCTCTTGTACACAATTCTGATGGCAATGCAGGTGTCCATGTTGCCTGTAAGATCAAGGTACCCAATCGCGCCGCCGTAAATGCCGCGTTTGTTTTTCTCCTGCTCGTTTATAATCTGCATCGCGCGAATTTTCGGCGCGCCGGAAAGGGTTCCCGCGGGAAGCACAGCGTTAACCGCGTCAAGCCCGGTATTGCCATCGCATATTTCGCCGCACACCGTGGAGCCGATGTGCATAACGTGAGAAAAACGCAGGATAGACAGATATTTTTCCACCTTAACGCTTCCAAACCTGCTGATTTTTCCAAGATCATTCCGTCCAAGATCTACAAGCATGTTGTGTTCGGCAAGTTCTTTCTCATCCGCGAGCAGTTCTTTCTCAAGAGCAATGTCTTCTTCGTAAGTCTCTCCGCGTTTTCGCGTTCCAGCAAGCGGATAGGTAAACAATTTTCCGTTATGCAATTTAACGAGCGTTTCCGGCGACGCTCCGGCGATTTCAAGGTTGCTGCCGGAAAAATAAAACATATACGGCGAAGGATTTATCGTCCGCAATACGCGGTAGGTGTCAAAAATGCTTCCTTCAAAATCGGCTTCATAACGGTTTGACAACACCACCTGAAAAATATCGCCTTCTTTTATATGATCTTTCGCCTTCTTTACCATCTGGCAATATTCATCTTTTGTAAACAATGGTTTAAAATCAGACTTTACAGCCGGAACAGGAGTTTGCGCGTAACATCCGGTTTTTATCAGTTTTTTAATGTTTTCAAGCTGAGTTTTTCCTTTTTCATACTCATTTTCAATGTTATTTGTTTTTATGTTAACAATTAAAATGATTTTTTGTTTGTAATTATCAAAGGCGATCACTTTATCGAAAAGCATTAGATCGACATCGTTAAAACATTCTTCGTCGGCCGCGTTCAATTTCAGCGTTGGTTCGCAATACTTGGCGTAATCATACGCGAAATAGCCGACAAGCCCGCCTGTAAACGGAGGAAGGTAATCAAATTTGATGCTTTTGTATTGATTTAAAATCTCTTGAATTTGTTTATTGGGATTGCTGGTTTGGAATGATCTTGTTTCCGTTGAATTGATTTTCATCGCGCCGTTTAAGCAGGTAATTTCCAGTACGGGATCAAATCCTAAAAAAGTGTACCTTCCCCACGTCTTGTTGTCTTCCGCGCTTTCGAGAATAAAACAATGTTTGCTTACGTTCATGAGTTTTTTTAACACATCAATGGGCGTAACCATGTCAGCGTATATTTCTTCGCCGAGCGGTATTACATTGTATTGTTTTTGTTCAGTAATACATTTTGCTTCATCCAACGAAGGCTTAATCATTTAAGATGTCTCCCCTTTTTTAACCGCGAACCACACAAACTAACACAAACTTTTGGTTTGTGTAGTATGCGGTAATTATTTTCAAATAATTTTTTTCTCTATCACCGCGCGGATTTTCAACTCTTCCATGAGCGAGGCGAACTGAGCCAAATCGAGCGATTGAGCGCCGTCGCATAACGCTTTCGCGGGGTTGTTATGCGCTTCTATCATCAAGCCGTCAGCGCCTACAGCGAGAGCCGCCTTCGCGAGCGGCGGCACAAGGCTCCTTGAACCTGAAGCGTGGCTTGGATCAACAATAACAGGCAGATGCGATTTCTGCTTGATAACCGCTACGGCTGAAAGATCAAGCGTGTTACGCGTCATTGTTTCAAAAGTGCGGATTCCGCGCTCGCACAGAACTACTTCCGGGTTACCGGACGAAACAATGTACTCGGCGCTCATCAATAATTCCTCAATCGTATTCGCAAGACCGCGTTTTAACAGCACCGGTTTTTTTAATTTACCGACAACTTTTAAAAGATCGTAGTTCTGCATATTCCTCGCGCCGATTTGTACCATATCAATATCTTCAAATAAATCAACCTGAGTCTGATTCATTATCTCTGAAACAATCGGCAACCCTGTTTCTTTTTTCGCAAGGCGGAGCATTTCAAGACCCTCGGCTTGTTTCCCCTGAAAGGCATACGGCGAAGTTCTCGGCTTAAACGCGCCGCCGCGAAGAACCCTCGCGCCGCTTGATTTTACGTTATGTGCAATTTCTAGAATCTGCTCGCCGCTTTCTACGGAACAGGGACCCGATATAACCGTAAAGAAGCCCTCACCGATTGACGCGCCGCCGACCTTTACAATCGTATCATCTTCGCGGACCGTCCTGTTTACCGCCTTGAACTGCTCGGTGATTCTCTTTCCAAAGTCAATAATATCATTGGTTTCAACAACATGATCCAGATCGACAGTCATCGTGTTTCCGATCAGGCAGACAGCCGTATGCTCTGTTCCGATGCTGTAAATTGTGGAAAAACCTTTCTGCTCCCATTCCGCGATAAACTTATCAATTTTCTCTTTTGACACATGAGGTTTCAGTACGAAAACCATTTTAATCTCCTTGACCGTATTATATAAAAAAAACGAAAATATGTCAGTAATTAAAAAAGTATATTTTTACCGCTGAATCTATTCGATGATTTTTAAAATCGACTTCACCGTATGATCAGGATCCGCTTCCTCTTCAATGACGAAATCGCTCCACGCTTCATACAGATGCAGCCGCTGTTTCGCGAGCGTTTCAATTCCCACACTGCCGGAGAGTGGACGTCCTTCGGTAACCAGCCCGGACAACCCGCGTTTCAAATATAAAATCACGCTGTTTTGCCGCAGAAGATCAAGATTTTCATGACGGGTAACCACTCCGCCGCCTGCCGCGATTACAATGCCGCTCTTCTTGGTTTCACCGCCAAGCGCCTGCGTTTCAAGCCCGCGGAAAAAATCTTCTCCGTCTTCTTTAAAAATCCGCGGGATACTTTTCCCTGCGGCCGCTTCAATCAGGCTGTCAATGTCAGCTAACGGACGATTCATTTCCCCTGCGAGAATTTTTCCAACGGTGCTTTTCCCGCATCCGGGCATGCCGATAAGCGCGATGTTCCGCGTTTTACTGATGACAGCGCTTACGATTTTTTCTATAAGAGATACCGAGCCGCCTCTTTCCGGTTCATTCAAAAACAACCGGCTTGCCATTTCCGCCTGAGCGGCTAACATTGTAAGCCCGTTCACGCAGGGAATTTTTTTACGCTCAGCGTTAAGTAAAAATTTTGTCCGCATTGGATTGTAGATCAAATCCGCGGCGCCGGTTAAATTTTCAAATCCGTCAAAACTTATGAGGCAATTCCCATTATCGGGGTACATTCCGACAGGCGTGGTATTCACGATAATCTGCGCGTCATAATGCCTGTCAATATTGCCGTAATGGTTTTCGCCGCGGCGTGAAATTGTAATTACCTCTCTCGCGCCAAGCCCGGAAAGCGCGGCTCTCACAGTTTTCGCCGATCCTCCATCACCTAACACAAGAGCTTTTTTATCTTTCGGATTGATTCCGCCCTGCGCTCCATCCGCGCTCTCTAGCATTACGCAAAATCCGTAATAGTCGGTGTTATACCCGTGTAAAAATCCGTCCTTATCTTTAACGATTGTGTTCACACTGCCGATGGTACGAGCTTCGTCCGAAAGGGAGGCGCAATACGGCATAACCGCCTGTTTATAAGGAATGGTCACATTGATCCCGCCAAAGCGTTTTTCTTTCATGAACGCGTCAAGATCACCTGGCTTAATTTCGTATAACAGATAATCGTAACCGCCTAAATGCTTGTGAATCTCAGGCGAGAAACTGTGCCCGAGTTTTTCACCTAACAGACCGAATGATTTTTTCATATTGATGTCTAACGATCCAGATAAGCGTCATAAAGCGCGATTGCCGCGGCCGCCTCTACGCACGGCACAGCGCGTGGTACGATGCATGGATCGTGCCTGCCTTTCACCTGCAATGCCGCGTTTTCCATGCGTGGCAGGCTGACGCTCTCCTGCTCCATGCCGATGGAAGGAGTCGGTTTAAAAGCGGCGCGGAAAATTACAGGCATGCCGTTTGTTATCCCGCCTAGAATGCCGCCTGAGTTGTTTGTGCGCGTTTTTATTTTTCCGCCGTCAACAAAAAAACTGTCATTAAATTCAGAGCCGTTACGCGCAACTCCCGCGAAACCGCCTCCGAACTCAATGCCTTTTACCCCAGGTATGCCGAACACAACCGCGGCGATTCTGTTTTCAACTCCGTCAAACATAGGGTCGCCTAACCCTGCCGGAAGACCGGTTACGGCGCACTCGATTATTCCCCCGACAGAGTCGCCTTTTTCCTTTGCCTTAATTATTTCAAGCCGTATCGCCTCACCCGCTTCAGGGTTGAGCGCCGGCAGCGCGTTATTCTTAATCTTTTCAAAATCCGCGGCTGATACATTCACCGGATCAAACGCCGCGTCCTTCGCGCCGCCGATCTGAACGATATGAGCGCCGGTGTGAATTCCAATGCCGCGTAAAATCTGTAAACATATTCCCCCCGCGGCGCACAACGGAGCCGTCAATCTGCCTGAAAAATGCCCGCCGCCTGATACATCATTAAATCCGTTGAATTTTACGTGAGCTGTATAATCGGCATGAGACGGGCGGGGAATATCCCGCGTTTCGCGGTAATCGGAAGAACGCGCGTCATTGTTGCGCATAACGACAGCGAGCGGTGCGCCGCAAGTAACGCCGCCTGAAAGCCCCGATAAAATTTCAGGTTCATCGCTTTCCGCCCGCGCGGTGGAAATGTCATTTTGCCCCGGCGCTCTGCGGCGCAGAAACGCGCGCAGTTCATCCATATCAATCTTGATTCCCGCGGGAAGCCCGTCGATGCTGACCCCAATCGCGGGAGAGTGCGACTGCCCGAAAATTGAGATTTTAATTTTTCTGCCGAAATGAGATGACATAAGACCACCCTTTTAAGAATTTATTATTTCCGCCGAACCGCCAAGCGAACGCAGATCGTCAAAAAATCCGGGATAGGATTTATTAACAGCTTCCGCGCCGTTAATTATAACAGGCTGTGCGCATAACATTGAAGCAACAGCAGCCGTCATAGCGATCCGGTGATCCCCCCATGAAGAAACCTGCCCGCCGTTAAGAGCGCCGCCACCATTTATAATTAAACCGTCATCCGTTACGCGCACATCAGCGCCGAGACCGTTAAGCACGGAAGATACCGCCGCCAGCCTGTCGCTCTCTTTGCCGCGAAGCCTTCCTGCGCCCCGTATAACGGTGGTTCCCTCAGCGGCTGCTGCTGCGGCGGCAAGCACCGGCACTAAATCCGGGATATCCCGCGCGTCGATTTCGATGCCGCGAAGACGCTTACCACGTGGTTTCCTGCCGTCAATCCTTCCGTCGCGCACTGTAACAGATGACCCGCTCTTTTCTATCTGCGCTCCGAACCGTTCAAGAATATCCATGATCGCGCGGTCGCCCTGTTTGGACCGCAAATCCAGCCCGTTGCAGGTAACGCCGTTTTCACCTAACGCCCCGGCGGTAAGCCAGAACGCGGCGTTTGACCAGTCGCCTTCTATTCGAACCGTACCGGGAGAGCGGTATGCCTGTCCGCCGGGTATTGAAAAGACCGCGTCCTTAAACTCAACCTTTATGCCAAAAGCCTCAAGCATCGATACAGTCAACTCAATATAAGGATATGACTCAATCTGCCCGGTCAATCTAAGCTCGCTGTCCCCCTTAAGCAAAGGGAGAGCGAATAAAAGTCCGCTGATAAATTGCGAAGACACACCGGCATCAAGCGAGAAAACCCCCGGCGTAAGTTTTCCTTCGGCGTTAAAAGGATTAACTCCATGCGGCGAAAGAGCGCATCCATGCCGGACAAGCTCTTCATAAAGCGGAGACAACGGACGCTCTGGCAGCCGTCCTTCAAGAATAAAGGATGCTCTTTGTCCTAAAGCGCAGACCACCGGCAGCAGAAAGCGGAACGTACTTCCGCTCTCCCCGCAGAGCAGCGGCGCTGACACTTGTTTCAAGGGCTGCACAATGTAAACGTCATTTTGGCGCCGGACACCGGCTCCCATCGCGGACAAGCACGCTGAGGTAGCCGCGATATCTTTGGATTGACTGCCGCACTCAATATGCGTCACAGCGTCTGATAAACCCGCGCAAATCAACGCCCGGTGCGCCTGTGATTTTGACGGGATGGCGTTCACCGAACCGCTCAGGGGATTAGGTAATACTTTTACGTTCAAAATTCGCCGTCCTCGCCGCCTGTCAGTCAATTTAATCAGGCGATTCTCTTATCAAAATATATCATTTTTAAAAAAATATACCAACCATTCGGAAAAATATGGTAAAATGAAAATGGGAGCGGCAAATGGAAGTATACAGGAATCAGGAAAAAAGAAAAGTTGTCTCGCTGATAGACAAAGGCTGGTTTAATAATGATCCCGGAGACGGAGTATTCGGCGACAGCAATTATAAATTCATTTTAAAAAACAGCGATAATAATTTTTATCCGCCCATATTGAGAGATGCGAAAGAATATTTTAAATACAACAACATCTCATGGTGGAAAGGAAGCGAAGCGACAGGCCATGCTCTGTCATCGCAAATCGCCTGTATAAATCATTTATATCCAATTAGGTATGACAAGGAAGCAGTCCTTGCGGTTCTATCATCGTTTTCAAATAATTTTACGGACGTAATCCAGATAATTACAGACAGATACAGACCGGCATATATTTCGTTTGAGCAAGTAAGCGACACAGATCATTTGAACGAAGGAAAACCGACAAGAGGATCGATCTGCACATCGATTGACGCTTTCATTTACGCCATACACAAAGACGGATCAAAATGGATCATACCGATAGAATGGAAATACACGGAATCCTACGGCGATATCGATAAAAGCCACGGGCCGTCAGGCGAATCAAGACGAACAAGATACGACGAACTGATATATAAATCGTCGCAATTAATTTATGATAAATTGCTGAGTAATAAAAATACTTATTATTATGAACCGTTCTATCAGCTTATGCGCCAGACATTATGGGCAGAACAGATGATAAGCCACAACAATACAGAAACAATTTCCGCGGATAATTTTTTACACTTGAATGTGATCCCGCCAAAAAATATCGACCTGCTGGAGAAAAGATACGCGTGCAGTAAAAATGACATGCCGGTAACATGGCGGAGCTGCATCGCGGATCAAAGCAAATATAAAATAATACCGCCTGAAATTTTACTGAGAAATCTCGGTTCAAAATATTACAAATTAAAGCAATATCTTCTGGAAAGATACTGGAAAGATTAAAGCCGGTTGTTAGGTGACATTAATTATCTGATCAGCTCATGCAGTTCTGTTGACGATTCCACTCTGCCTCTTGAGTCGTAATTTACGGATTTAACAACGCCGATTCCCCTTACATACCACGATACGCCGTTGTTGACGATAGGCGACCTGCCCCATCCGGTGGTAGTCGTCGTGGTCAATTGCGTGACTCTGTACGCCTCAAACGTTCCGGCGGGAACAGTCACCATCTCGATGCCGGTACACACAATGTCCGTCATTGCTGACTGTGCCGTAACAGTACCAATGATCGGAACTCTGACGCTCATATTCATCCATGTATCTTCAAGCCTGCTGCCGGGCGCCATGTTTGACGGAACCAGAAAATTACCGGCTGTCATGGTATAGTTCATTTCCCTCGACGCAAAAAACGCGTCCATCATGTTATCAAGACGGTAGATTAAAACACCATCGGAAATATTCACGCTGTATTCGCGTTCGCCTGAGTTCCTGACAGGCCTCCGGTTCCTGTCCAGAATCTGAACAGTATAGATGACAGTCATGTCACTGCCCGATGTTCTTACATCGGTAACGACTTGTCGGTTATAACCTTCTACCCTGCCGCCGGCGTTAAGGTTAGCAGTCAGTTGAACCGCACCCGGCCTTGTCGGGAAGAAAACATCATTGGAGAAAACCGGAACAGCGGCTGTTAACAGGATAAAAAGAATGACAGAAGGTTTCAAGATAGCTATCATGATATTATTATATTTACATTTAGTTTTTTTACAATAGGTTAAGAAGTAAGGAGTATAAATTATCCCGCGGCATTATCAGATATTTTTTTTATTAAATTACCAAGACCGATTAAAATATATGAAAACCCGATAAAACCTAACATGATAAGAAGCAGCCATAATCCGACTTTTTTAAATCCATAAGTTTCATAATTAAGAAAAAAATACGGGAAACTCGCGGGAGCGTCGCTGAAAAATCTATACACTCCGCCGAACGCCCTGTAAATTACAGTATAAACAATATAGAAAACAGGAAATCCAACCCACCCAAACGGATACCATATTTTATAATAACCCTTCGCTTCAAAAAAGAGAAAATCTCCAAACATCAAAACAGGGACAACCACATGAAGCAAAATACTTTCAAGCGACTCGCTGATATCGGCGTTATTCATTATTAAAGCAGGTCTTAAAACAAAATTGTATATAAAGAAAGTCAGGAGAATTGAAACCAGCGCCATTCCCCTAAAAAAATGATATCCCTGAATTTTAAAACCGCTCTTTTTAATTTCCAGTATAATTGTTATAACAGATGCGGCTAAACACAGCAGATTGCTCTGTATTGTAAAATAGGAAATAGCCGGCGCAAAACCCATTTTTAAAGCAGCTAATGTAACGCCTGTTCCGGCGCAGATTATTGTAAAAATATTGATAAAAATCCGGACTATTTCCCTGCCGTCAATTTTTAAAATTTCCATATTCTTCTGCGGCTCATTTTAAATTTTGTGTAAAAAAAAGTCAATTAATCGGGTTGAAACGCGCCCGTATTACCCTATTCCGGCGCTGTTTCCGGCGGAGCTAAAAACACCTCTTTTCTCTATTGATTTATTCACTTAAATGGTATAAAATAGATCTTATACAGACTGGTAGAAGGGGTAACTTATGGATATGAAGCCAACATGCGCTTGTAAAGGGACGGAATTTACTTGCAAACAAATCGGAATGCCAAACGGCAATTTTTGGTATCCAATAATCTGCAAAAACTGCGGCGCAATTGCGGGCCAGCTTCCCAGCGGTGATGATCAAAAAGCTGTTGAACAAGTAGTCGGAGAACTGTCAACCATTATGGAACGCCTTGATAACATTCAGACCATTCTTTACGACACTGAAGAACGTCTAAAAAAATAAGGTTTGACAGTTTCTGTAAGGCATCCTTACTATTTGGGCGAAAATATTCATTCTCACAATGTGAGTTCTATGTTGATTAGCGGTGTTGGAAAAATTTTATAATTAATCAAATTCTGAGATGTTTCGTTTAACGTTTGTTATATGAAACATTATTTTTTAAATTTAAAGTATGGGAGAAACATTGACTTTAAGTCCTCGCAGACGGTAATAAAAAATCCTTTAACCTCTTGAGTTTGCTCTTATAACGCGGCAGAATTATACTAGAGGGTTTCAAATGAACGCGAAAGATGTTCTTTCATATATAAGACTGATACCGGTAAAAGTGGGTATCAGTGACATATATATTGACGGTTTCTTTCACGGTATGTCATCCATGTCAAACAGGCAAAAAATAGATTGGTTGAATAAAAAAATCGCGGAAGAAATGAGCAGGGAAATGCGTCTTGATATAAATCGTCTGTATTCCTGCGGGTTTGTACTGCAGGATGATGATGAATTTGGCTTTTTATACACCGCGACAGATATGCGTCCGGAAATTGATATATGGATTCAATATGAAAAATTTGCATCTAACGCGAACCAGATAAGTCTTAATAATGATACAATCACATTTACTTACTCAGATAAACCGGTCGCTTCATATAAGAGCAGCACTTCTGATATAAAAATATGTGACAGAATTTATACTGTGAACCGGGATAGAGATGAAAGAATAGTGAGCATACACAGAAAGTTTGAACGTTTAAGCGCGGAAGAAATATATGACAATATTAAACTTCAGTATGACGAAGGTCAAAACCCAATACATATAATAAATATGGATAATAAATTGGTAGAAAATATCAGTCTATCAGGCGATTCATTTAAAGACGCGAGATTTGTAATCCACGCGGAAAACACGGTATTCGTCGGGAATACCGCTTTCGAGAACATGACATTTAACGTATCGTATTTTGACGGCGCTGTTTTCTTAAACGCCGGAAAACAATACAATAACACAAAAAATGACTCATCACTGATATCTGATGAAGGATATGTATCTTTCGCAAAATCAATTTTTGAAAATCCGGCTTCTGATACGCCAAATCCTGTTTTTCGCAATTCTCATATTATTACGAATAAAATGGTATTTGACCAAATACTAATAAATAACGGGGAGATCACATTTGAAGACGCCCGAATCAGCTCTGTAGGAAAAGATGATTGCGTCATAAGCTTTAACGGAGCATCTCTTTCAAAGACAACGTTGAATTTTTTCCAGACAATTGCCCCTTGTGTAAAGATTGCATTTTTAGCAGTGGACATATCAAATGGAAAGTTAAATTTCGAATTGAGTAAAATTAAACATTTGTGTTTTCTTGGGATCAACAATTTCCCATGCGCCGATTTCCGGTTTATTTGGTGTGAGCGTCTGGAATTATTAGACTGTGAATTGACACAGGTAATAAAATTCACCTTTGATGACAAGCGAAGTGTAGAAAAAATATCTCTTGCAAAAAGCACTAACAGCGGCTGTTCAATATTAATGCCGCCGCGTCAGGATAAAAGTTTCCCTCTTATAGATTCTATTAAAAGAGCTCATCAAACTAAAGACAAACGGGATTCTCTCGCGGGTCAACTGCAAATTGTTAAAGAAATATTTCATAACATGGGAAATTATGAATATGAAGATGCCACATGGGTCGCGTACAAAAACGCAAGCAGCTCGTGGCCATTGGGAGAAAATTTTAATTTCTTAAATATCGTCGGCAGGTATGGGACATCTCCAACCTCGATAGTAAGATTTATGTTCGTACTGTTCTTCGCGTTCTGTACATTCAACGCGCTGTTAATAATATGTCCAGCAGATATTTCGCAATGGCTGTTGGTTATATACGCAACCGGGTTGGCAATGGCAACATTTTCTTTTCCCGACACAATTATGCAAGTCAGCGTGATACAACCGGAATTAATTGGGATAACAGGACTCATTGAAGGTATTGTTCAATGGTTCATTCTGGGTTATCTTATTATAGCATTTACCCGTAAGACACTGCGATAGGAGATAATATGAAAATCAGGAATGTTAGTATACAGGATGCTCCTGTGCTGCGAAAACTGGCTTCTCTTTGCCCGCCGCTTGATTTACATACGCCGTATACATATTGGCTTTTAACTTTTATGTACAACGACACCTGTTTTATCCTCGAAGTTGATGATAAAATCGCCGGATTTATTACATCAGTTTATTCAAAGAACACTCTGTTCATCTGGCAAATCGGCATCTTACCTGAGTTTCGTCGTCAAGGTTTATCAACCGCGCTGCTGAAACAGGTATTCACAAAAGCAGACGAACTTGGTATTACCAAGATAAATGTTTCAATCGCAGAAGATAATCAATCAAGTAATGGATCATTTCAAGCATTTTGTAGAGAACATGGTTTTACAATGCAAAAAGCCAGTGTAGCGGAAATAACCGATCTAATTACACCGGAGTTTAAAGAAAAAGAAGTTGTGTTTGAAATTCGCATAAAATGAGTCACGCATCTCACCCCTTCACAGCGCAAAAAATCTCCTGACTCGTAATATCTGAGTACAATGTCAATCCATTAATTTGCGACAGGTGAATTACATTTTCAAAATTTTTATCCGAAGACTGCTCCTCAAAGTTTAAAGTCATATCAAGAAGGTTTTGTTTATCAAGAATCAGATTCGGATTAAAGATGACATCTTTCTCGCCGTCAAAGATCGCGGCGTAAAAAATATCCGCTTCCACTATGTCTTGAAAAAAGTGGCTGCCAAAGGAGAGTTCCGGTATAAGTCCGCCTTGTTTGTATGACACTTCGCACATCACCGCCATGTTGCAAAGCTCGCTGAAGTGAACAGGCACGCCGAGAAAAGGAGTTGTCGTCCCCCACCTGCCGGGTCCTATCAGCATGACATTGCTTCCTATCAACTTTTGATTCAGTTTGCCGATTAAACGCGCCGCCTGATACTTGTCGCGCTCTGTAAGAGCGAGGTACTCCTGCGCTTTAACAAAAATTACATAATCAATCGACAGGCGGACATTGCCACCCATAAAATTGCCGCAGGAGGAAAATAAAATTTTTTCTGCCGATGGTTTTACTGTATTGGCGACATCCATACTTCCGGCGGAAACGTTATGCGCATTTCCCGTCCTCTTTGTTTGAAGCGGGCGGCACTGGAGCAGGTTAAATTTAAAAACTCCTTCCTGATTAAAGTTCGCGGTAAACTCGATATCAATGGGATAATTATACGCTTTTTCGATTGTCTGCATCACTTTTTTAGCGAAACGCGGAAATTTAGTTTCACCTAACAGCTTTTTAAAATCCAGCATCACAGGTTTGGAACCGGTAGGGATGCCGAGATCCTGCATACGGGTAAGCATTGCGTAATCTACGCTGAAAAATGTTTCTTTTAACGCTTTTAAATCCTGATTATAAAGAGCGTCCACATCGGCTTCCGTCATTCGGTTTTCCCTTAAATTAAGCACATCCGCCTTGTGCTGCGAAAATTTACGCTCATCGCCGTAGTGGACAGGCGGTCCTTTCATCGGCTGATCAAGGGGAACAAGGCGCGCGTAATCACCGCTGACACGGTCGACGGCGCGGGTTCCAAGTCCGAAAACAAGCCGCAACATTCCCGCTTTTGGATCCATGTCTTTGTTCCACACATAAAGATTGTTCGAGTGCCCGACACCGGCGATATGCGGGAAAAATAATTCTCCGTAATGATCACCGGAAACGCGCTGAACAAGTATCGCCATCTGCTCATCTTTGTTCTCAAGTCCGCGGGCTTTTCTGTAAACAAGCGCGTCTTCGCTCATCGCGCTCGCGTAAACCGTCCGCACTGCCTGTTCAAACGCCTCAAAACGCTCTTCCGGCGTTCCCTGATTCGCGCAAAAAACGCTTTCGTATTTTCCGGCGAACGCGTTTCCAAAGTTATCTTCCAAAAGAGAGCTTGATCTTACAATAATAGGAGACCAGCCGAAATATTCCATCATCTGATAAAATTGCTCGCGGATAACCTCTGGGAATTTTCCTTTTAACAGTTTTTCTTTTAATTCGGGCGCAAGTTCAAAATAACCTTCGGCTGTTTTCTGCCTGCACCTCAGTTCCCACCAGTCATTCTGTACAATGTAAGTGTAAAAAATATCGGAGCCAAGATACCACGAATCATGCGGCTCCCAGTTTACACTTAATGCGTCCGCGGGACGCGGCTCTTTGTTATCTGAACCAGGTTCCCGCGGCGAAGTATCAAGCCAGTCTTTTTCGACCACCTTCCTGCCAAGAAGCATACCGACGCTTTTTCCGCCGATAAAACCTGAGCCAATCTCGCGCGAAGCGATGTCAAGAATGTCGCGTAACGAAAAATATGACTCGGCAAGCTCTGTAATGCGCGGTTCCCTTCCAATCATCAGGCTGATAAGAAGTTTTTTCATCTCGGACTGAACTTCTCCGCTTTCGTTTAACGCGGCATCATTGCAGACAGCGTGCGCTTTTTCAAGGGTTATCTCCCAGTAATCACGCGCTTTTGTACCCTGTCCCATTCCTGAAAAAAGCGAAGCCGCGTCTGCACTTGATGTGATTGGAACTACTTTGTCTGAATCGATTAGGTGGGGGAAAAACATAGTCGGCGAATAACGTTCCCACACTTTTAAAGGGTGTATGTAGAGTTTCTCATCAATATTATAAAGATCAAGCAGAAGCTGAGTCGTTTCGCGGATTCTGGCGATAGTTGTATGAGTATGAACGCCGCGAAGCAGCGCGAAGTACGCGACAGTGTCAAGAATATAAAGAAAAGGACACGTTACGCGAAAAAAGTTTCCGATCATTAAATCCGAATACCAGAATTCCAACAGGTCGCTAAGGCAGTCAAAAACGTAAAAAGCTTTTAACCCTTCCTTATCAATCAGATCGTGCACTTTCGTCGCGAAACCTTCAAATCCGATAGAAGCGTCAAGTTTATAAACGACAGAAGGTTCATCATCGCTCATTATCGGCTGATGATTCCCAAAACGAAAATAAACAAGACGGCGTCCGTCGCGTTTTGACTGATCAATAAAAGGCCGCACTACTTTGAGGTAATCCTCGATCGACTGCACCTGCCAGACAACATTATCGCCGAGCCACAGCATATCGATAACCTGATCAAGCCCCGAAAGCCCCGTGCTGCATTCCTTCGGCATGCTTACTCTTTTTTCAATCGCCATAAAAACCTCTGTTTATTATCACACGGAGGCACAAAGGCACGGAGTTGTTGTCCGGTATTTTAACTTGTCCCGGGAAATATCAAACCGCAGTCATTATTTTCCCGTGAACCGGCTTCAAATATCAAACTAAAACTCCGTGTCTCCGCGTCTCCGTGATAAATTCTTCTATACCTTATGCTTCGTCCTGCAAAGCGTCGTAGCCTACTTCGCCGGTGCGGACTTTAATTACATTCTCTACATCGTAGATAAATATTTTTCCGTCGCCGATGTTGCCGGTGTAGAGCGCTTTCTTAATCGTGTCGATGCAGAGCTGTACAGGCACTTTACAGATAACAACTTCGATTTTCACTTTCGGCAGCAACGTTGATGTTAGCGGAACGCCGCGGTAATATTCTTTTCCGCCTCTTTGCATTCCGCAGCCAAGCACTTGTGTTACAGTCATGCCGGTGATGCCGATCTTGTCAAAGGCGGCTTTTAATCCTTCAAACCTTGTCTGCTTTGTAATGATGACAACCTTCGACATCTTCGCGCCGGGTTTTGAATTGTTGACAACAGGGATCGCGGCGTCCGCGGAAACTGTTCCGTCGATAGACGTGGTGTTTACTGTCGTAATCATGAAATCCGCGTAACTGCTAGCGAGGCCGTGTTCCGTAAGATCAAGGCCGGAAATTTCATCATGTTTTTCCACGCGAAGCCCGTTTATTTTCTTTATAATGAAAAATGTTAAACCGACTGTCGCGAATGTCCATGCTGCGATAGCCGCAACGCCGAGCGACTGTACGCCGAGTAACGCCGCGCCGCCGCCGTAGAACAGGCCGCCTTCTATGGCAAATAAGCCGACAGCGACCGCTCCCCATATACCGCATACGCCGTGTACAGCGACAGCGCCGACAGGATCATCAACATGCAGTTTTATATCGATAAACTCAATAGCGAGAACAACAAGTATACCGGCAACTAAACCGATAACAAGAGCGCCCGCGACATCAACATAAGCGCAGCCCGCGGTAATACCGACCAATCCAGCCAACGCGCCGTTAAGCGACATCGAAACATCGGGCTTTCCGGTTTTAATCCATGTAAAGAACATTGTCGCTACCGCTGCGGATGTTGCAGCTAACGTTGTCGTTACAAAGATTGATCCAAGTTCTTCAACGCTTCCTGCGGCCGCTCCGTTAAATCCGTACCAGCCGAACCAAAGAATAAATACGCCTAACGCGCCCAGTGTTAAACTGTGGCCCGGGATGGCGCGTACTTTTCCGCTGCTGTCGTATTTTCCGATACGGGGACCAAGAAACGCGGCGCCGATAAAACCAGAAATGCCGCCAACCATGTGAATGGCCGCTGAACCGGCGAAATCGAGAAAGCCAAGCTGCGCAAGCCAGCCGTTTCCGTTCCATACCCATCCGGCTTCGATTGGATAGATGACAGCGCTTATCACAATACTGTAGATACAATACGCGCTGAACCTTGTGCGTTCCGCCATCGCGCCTGATACGATTGTGGCCGCTGTCGCGCAGAAGACAAGATTAAAAATGAAATCGGAATAGTCAAAATTCTGATAATCGGTAAAGACGCCGAGATTCGGAACGCCGATTAAACCGAATACATAATCCTCCGCCGCGAGAAGGCAATAACCGAGCAGCAGAAAACTGATTGATCCAAGTCCGAAATCCATCAGATTTTTCATGATGATATTGCCCGCGTTCTTCGCGCGGGTAAATCCCGCTTCCACCATGGCGAATCCGGCATTCATAAAAAAAACCAGAATAACACCCATCAGAAACCAAATTTGAAAGTCCATAATACTTTCCTCCAAAAAAAAATAGCGTGTGTCTTCTGTCAACAGAAAACACACGCCTTTGTGTGAAACGGCAACGCCGTTAAAATATAAATAAAAAATCTACAGGCTTATATCACGCTGTATAAAATCTCCGCGTAAGTCGGGATTGGCCAGTGCTTCTTTGCTACCAGTGTTTCAAGCTCGTCAACGATAAGCCGCAATTCCGACATTGTCGTAAAAACTTTGTCGCGGTAGAAAGTCGCCTGCGCCAATATGTCGCGCTCCTGCGCGGTTTCCAGAACGATGCTTTCCAATGCCGTCAGTTTCTTTAAAAGACACGCCGATAATTTTGTGATGCTGTTAAAGAAATGCTCCTCAAGCGTACAGTCAAAAGATGAGCCGCCGAATGCTTTTTTCTGGCGCAGAAGATCGATCAGTTCTCTTTGATAATCAAGACACGCCGGAATTATTTCGCCCTTGACCATATCGATCATTGTAAGAGCTTCGATGTGAAGCGTCTTGCAATATGATTCCATCATGATCTCATAACGCGAATGTATTTCCGTTTTTGTAAACACATGATGCTTTTCAAACAACTCAATGCTTTTCTTGTCCATAAACTTTGGCAGCGAGTCAACCGTTGTCTTTAAGTTTGAAAGTCCGAGTCTTTCCGCTTCCTTTACCCATTCATCCGAATAATTATTTCCGTTAAAAACGATTCTCTTGTGTTCGCTGTATGTCTTCTTTACAAGCGCGGCAAGGTCGCTGTTAAAATCTTTCGATTTTTCGAGTTTGTCAGCGAACTGATTCAATATCTCAGCGACAATTGTGTTAAGAACGATGTTTGGGCCGGAAATCGAGAATGCCGAGCCGAGCATGCGGAACTCAAACTTGTTTCCGGTAAACGCGAAGGGAGATGTGCGGTTGCGATCCGTAGAATCTTTCGGGAAATGCGGCAGTACCGTTACGCCAATTTCCATCTCGTTTTTTTCCTTCCCTTTGTAACTTGTCCCGGCTTCAATCGCGTCAAGGATTCCCTTTAACTCATCGCCGATGAACATTGACACAATCGCTGGGGGCGCCTCGTTCGCGCCGAGACGGTGATCATTCGCAGCGCTTGCCGCGGACAGCCTCATCAAATCCTGATAATCATCAATAGCTTTTATAACAGCGACAAGGAACAGAAGGAACTGCGCGTTACCCTGCGGAGTATCGCCTGGTTCAAGCAGGTTCATACCGGTGTCGGTGCTGATCGACCAGTTGTTATGTTTGCCGCTGCCGTTAACGCCCGCGAACGGTTTTTCGTGCAGGAGGCATGCCATGCCGTGCTTGTTGGCGATGGTCTTCATCAATTCCATTACGATTTGATTATGATCGGCTGCGATGTTAGTTGTCGCGAAAATCGGAGCAAGCTCATGTTGAGCCGGAGCGACTTCGTTGTGCTTTGTCTTCGCGTACACGCCGAGCTTCCAGAGTTCTTCGTCAAGCTCTTTCATGAACGATGAGACTCTCGGCTTTATACAACCGAAATAATGATCTTCAAGCTCCTGCCCTTTCGGCGGACGTGCGCCGAACAATGTTCTGCCTGTGTAAATTAAATCCGGGCGGGCGAGGAACATATCCTTGTCAATTAAAAAATATTCCTGCTCAGGACCAACGGTTGTAATTACGCGCTTTGCCGCCGTGTTACCGAAAAGCTTAAGTACGCGCAGAGCCTGCTTGTCAATCGCTTCCATTGAGCGCAGAAGCGGCGTTTTTTTATCAAGCGCGTCTCCTGAGTATGAACAGAAAGCGGTAGGGATGCAGAGAGTGCCGTCTTTGATGAACGCGTACGATGTTGTGTCCCAAACAGTGTAGCCTCTCGCTTCAAATGTGGCGCGGAGGCCGCCTGACGGGAAACTCGACGCGTCGGGTTCGCCGCGTACAAGCTCCTTGCCTGAGAATTCCACGATTACCCTGCCGTCTCCGGTCGGGGAAATAAAGCTGTCATGTTTTTCCGCCGTGGTTCCCGTCATCGGCTGGAACCAGTGGGTAAAATGGGTCGCGCCTTTTTCAACAGCCCATTCTTTCATTGCGTTTGCAACCGAGTCCGCGATTTCCTGATCAAGATGCGTTCCCTGCGAAATCGTTTTTTTCATCGACTTGTAAACATCCTTGGGCAGACGCGCCTGCATGACCGCGTCATTAAAGACCATGCTTCCGAATAATTGGGTAATGTCTTTCATCCTATACTCCTTAAATTATAAAAATAAAAAAGGCGCTGTGCCTGAACGCCTGACTTTTAAACCAGTCAGACAGTTAGACACAGCGCCTTTGCTGCTTCTTAAATCACTCTATACAATATTAAAACTTTTGTCAAGAGGGAACGAAAAAATAAATAATTATTTTTCCGCGCCGGGCAGCCGCAAAAGATTTAAATTACTGAACCTTAAACCGAGAGACCTCCCTGATCAGAGTGTCAATGGCTTCACGGTTCTTAACAGAAATCTCGTTAACATGAACAACCGCTACATTAATCTCATCCGCACCCAAAGACATTTCGTTCATACCGGATGTAATCTCCTGCGTCGCTTTCTCAAGGTTGTTACTTTCCTGTATTACTTCCTTCGCGCCGTCAAGCATTTCCGCGGAACTGCTTTTTACCTGCCTGGTTAATGAGTTTACATTGCTGATTCCGTCAAGAATCTGCTTGGAGCCTTCTCCCTGCTCTTCCATGGCGTTGCGGATATTTTCTTCCTGATCCGCGACCGTTCTGACGCTTGCGTCAATCGCCTCGAATTTATTAAGTACGTTCGCCGTAGACCTTGTAATTTTATCAATCGATTCTTTTATCTTCTTAAGCACATTACCGATGGTCTTTGATTGTGCGCTGGAATTTTCCGCGAGCTTTCGGATTTCGTCGGCGACAACGGCGAAACCTTTTCCGGCTTCGCCCGCATGCGCGGCTTCGATCGCGGCGTTCATTGAAAGCAGGTTTGTCTGGCTCGCGATATTCTGCATGACAGAGTTAATTTCCAAAAGACCCTCAGACTCGCGTGATATCTCCTGAATATCCGCTGATACTTCCTGAAGCCCTGTTTTTCCGACCTCGGAAGCGTCCGTCAAAGTTTTCACATTGGCGGAGTTTTTAATCAACGTATCGGTAACTGACGAGATATTCGCGACCATCTCCTCAATTGCTGCGGAAGCCTGGGAAACATGTTCGCTTTGGTTTTCGACATGGTTGTTCAGTTTGTTGATATTTACAGTAACCTGTTCCATTGTCGCGTGAGTCTCGCTTACGCTGGCGCTCTGGTTGATTACCCTGCCTTTAATACTCTGAATGTTCGCTGTAATTTCATTTACGGCGGCGGCAGTCTCGTTCATATTGCTCGCGAGATCGTTTCCAATCGTAGATAGATGAGCCGACTCATTATTAATACTGATGATCAAATTCTTGATAATTTCCATTGTTTGATTGAAGTAACGCGAGAGATCTCCTATCACGTCTTTTGAAGCGTACTTAACCCTCTTCGTCAGATCTCCTTCACCTTCGGAAATGTCTTTTAACGTATGCATTACGCTGAATAACGGTTTTACAATACTGGTTGTAACAAGCAGCCCCAGAACAGCGCTTGCGGCAAACGCGATAATTATCATGATAATAATTATTGTGGCAAACGTTCTTCCCGTCTGATGTACTTTGTTTATCTCTTCATGAAGCAATACGCCGTACTCATCATATATATGCTGTAAATCACTGATAACCGACTGTGTATTCGGGAAGATTTCCTCCAGCAATACTCTTACAGCCTCTTCATTCTCGCCCCTGCTTATCATTCCATTAATATCACGCGCTTTGTTATGAATAAAATTATGAGGAACACTGATATGCTGCAATAATGTAATAAGCGCCGGGTCCGTTACCGCTTTTATATCATCGCTGTTAAGCCACTGTCCCAAAGAGCAGGCGTTCGGATCAAGCGAGCCGGTAAAAGTTTCTCCCAAATGCACTGCTTCCGTTAAATCGTGCCTCCAGTTAAAATGCGCGGTTAATATGCTTGAGACACGCGCTTCTACTTCCGTTATATCGATAATATCTTCCGCTGAATCTGTAAGGCTGTTATTACTAAAAAGACCGATAATACCCAGAAAAGCGCCGATTAAGGCGATTAATAAGAAACCGCCGACTAGTTTTGTTCGAATTTTCATATAATTATACTAAAACTCCTACTATAATTATTATTGCGAGAAAAGGAAGAAAAATCAATCAGTAATGTAATATTTGAAAGAAAATAAATAATCAATATTAAAGGAGGGAGATAATATGTCAGATTTTATTAAGGAATCATCGGTTTATCTTAAGTCTATCGCTGAAAGCGATTCCAATGACACAAGCGCCGGTAACTTCGGCATGGATGTCTTTGTAGAATGGCCTAAACTTGAACTTGAAAAACGCGGCGAAGGCATCTATCCGTTGAACTACGAGAGGATTGAAAAATGCTTAAAAATTATCACGGAGCACAGGGACTGCGCCGACTTTGTGATGCCTGTTTTTCTCGCCATACTTTCAAGGTATAAAGATTCAAAACTTTTAACTGACGAAAACCGCAAAGCCTATAAAGATGCTGTTATTAATTTTAAATACGCGATGGATGATCCAAACGAGGATAAGCACGGCATCTGTTACTTTACCGAAAACCATCAGGCGCTTTACGGAGCAAGCGAATACATAGCGGGGCAGATGTTCGCGGATGAACTATTTACAAACAACCGGCAGAAGGGAAGCTGGCATCGCGAACGCGGAAAAAAACGGATGCTGCAATGGATCAGCTGGAGGGCCAGATTCGGTTATTCCGAGTGGCTGTCAAACGACTATTACGGCGAAGACCTTATGTCGTTAGCGCTTCTGTGGAGCGTCGCCGAGGATGAAGAACTAAAAACACAGGCGGGTAAATTGATAGAGCTTACCCTCTTTGACATCGCCGTAAACTCCTTTAACGGAATTCTTGGCGCGACAAACGGCAGAGCGTACCTTCCAATGACAATACGCACAGAGCTTCCTGCGACAAGCGCGGTATGTAAACTCTACTGGGGCGAAGGATCATACGAAGCTGTTTCCATAGGCGCTGTCGCTCTCGCGGTTTTCGGTTATGAATGCTGCGCGGCGGTCAGAAACACCGCTCTTGATAAAACCGCGTTTATAAACCGCGAACGCATGAGTTTAAATGTTGAGGATTCAAAAAAATACGGATTAGACCCGGCAAATTACGATGACATAATGTTCTACTGGGGGCAGCAGACATTCCTTCATAGGGATGTGATTGAAAACTCGATGAAGCTCTGTCCCCCGTGGCTTGGGATGCGTCCCTCCATCGACGCGCATTGGGAGAAATATCAAACGCTTGAAGCGTCCGGCTTTAAACCCGGATCTTTTGATCCGCTTCTGCCAAACGCGTTTACACAAGGAAACCTGTACGATCCCGACATGGCATGCTGCGCCCTGACTCAGGCAGATCTATATGTATACAAGACTCATTACTATTGCTTGAGTAACGCGCAGGATTACAGAAAGGGGAAAGCCGGGTATCAGCAGCACATCTGGCAGGCAACAATGGGCGGCAGGGCTTTGGTGTATACGAACTCGCCGGGATCAAATGAGTACGAAGACAGGCCGAGTAAATTCGCAGGAAATAAATTCATGCCGCGTTCGGCGCAGCACAAAAATGTCGTTCTATGCGTCTACAGGCTTCCCGCGGAAAGCGCTCATTTCTTTTTTACGCATATTTATTTTCCCCGGCACGAATTTGATCAAGTGACAGAAAAAGACGGCTGGATTTTCGGAAAACGCGGCGGAGCTTACATAGCAGTATATTCATCAATTCCCGGCAAATGGGAAAATCCCGATCCAAAATTCTACAAAGCGGTATACGGCGGCAACTGGGAGAAAGAGTACCATTCGGCAAAACCATATGAGTACATGGTTCCAAAACACGCTGTTGTCTACATCTGCGAAATGGGTGATGAAAAAACCGACGGAAGTTTTGAAAATTTTAAATCACGATTCAACGCCGCCGCTTTTTCAGGAGACACATTCTCCTTTTCCTACCGGTCGCCCTCGCTAGGGAAAATGTCCTTCGGCTGGAAAGAGCCGCTCAAAATAAATGATGAAGAGATCGCCATCCGGGATTATATGCGTTACGACAATCCGTTTTGCCGCGCGGCTTTTGGAGAGAAGCGTTATCTGATCAAGGCGGGAGGAGAGGAAATATCGTTGGATTTTGATTAGTTATTCTTTTCAATCCCATCCGACTGCACCCAGCCCTGTACGCCTTCATAATCGACAGGAGTGAAATCGCCAGAGACGTCTCCTGTAATTTCCACGACATAACCGTTGAATAAAATCGTCAGCACTTCTGCATTAGCGTATGGTTCCGCGCGTAGATTGAGAATATCAGATTTGACCGCCGCTTTAATGATAGGCGCGGTAGTTATGGTTGGCTTAATTGAAGTTTCGCGCCCGTTTAAATGGTTTAACAAAATAAACGCGCCAATGCCGCACATAACGCCGGCAGCAATAGGCAAAATAAATTGTAACTTTGACTTACCGCCGGGTGAGGAATTTTTTATATTGGATGATTTTAACGCTGATGCCGCAGATGCTGTACCCGCCTGACGCGTACCCGCAGGATGCGCCGCGCCTGCCGGATTCGGTATTCCCGATTGTTTTTGTTTTGATATAGATGCTTCTGTTTTTGAAGATTCATTTTTTGAATTCGGCGTATATGTGACACCCATTCTTTCAAGCCTCGCGAGTGCGCCTTCATAACCTAAATCGGCTGATTCTTTATATGCATCAACAGCTTTTTCATCTTCTTCCGTATCTTCGTAAACAATTCCAAGATACAAATAGAGCCGTTGTTTTTCGTGTTCGAGCAGATCGCCGCCTCTGTCGTTCGCTATACTTTTTGTAAAATCCTTGATCGCGTTTTTTGAGTCTTTCATTTGATAATGGCAATAGCCGCGGTTGAAATAAAATCTCGGATGCCCGCAGAGGCTGATTGCCTCTTTTAACAAGTCAGCCGCGTTATTGAATTTTTCTTTATCTATTAAATCAGATGCTTCATTTAAAAGGTCTACAGCGTCCTTTCCTTCGCTGTTCTTTCTACTCATCAGTTTTTCGTAGTTCATAAAAAACCTCTTGTATTATTATATAAGTAAATGTTTTTTATGTCTTTGAAAAAGGAACTATTACTCCACCTTAAAGCGCGATACTTCCCTGAGCAGTGTATCAATTCCTTCGCGGTTCTTAATCGTTATTTCATTTACCTGCGTTACCGCGACATTGATCTGATCCGCGCCTGATGCCATTTCGTTCATACCGCTTGTTATCTCCTGAGTCACTTTTTCCAGATTGCCGCTTTCGTTTATTACTTCCTTTGCGCCTTCAAGCATTTGAACAGAGCCTGATTTTACTTTCCGCGTTATATCGTTTACATAGCTTATTTCGTCAAGTATCTGCCTTGATCCTTCCCCCTGTTCTTCCATTGCGCGGCGGATAACTTCTTCCTGCTGCGCGACAGTTTTAACGCCTGAGTCTATCGCCTCAAATTTGTTTAAAACATTTCCTGTCGATAAAGTAATTTTATCAATTGAACTTTTGATTTTTTTTAGAACCGAACCGATTGTTTTTGACTGCTCGCTTGAACTTTCCGCGAGTTTACGGATTTCATCCGCGACAACCGCGAAACCTTTCCCGGCTTCGCCCGCGTGCGCCGCCTCAATCGCCGCGTTCATTGAAAGCAGATTTGTCTGGCTGGCGATATTTTCCATAACGGAATTGATCTCCATCAAGCCTTCCGACTCGCGCGCTATTTCCTGAATGTCAGATGATACCGCCTGCAAACCCGCGCGTCCGATCTCCGACGCTTCTTTAAGCGTGTTTACATTTTTTGTGTTCTTTACAAGAGTTTCCGCTACAGAATGAATGTTCGCGACCATTTCCTCAATCGCCGCCGATGCCTGCGTGACATGAGAGGACTGCTCTTCAATGTTGATATTTAACTTGTTGATATTATTAGTGACCTGTTCCATTGTCGCGTTTGTTTCCGTAACGCTTGCGCTCTGATTTATTACGCGTCCTTTAATGCTTTGAGTGTTAGCTGTAATTTCATTTACGGCGGCAGCGGTTTCGTTCATGTTACCTGCAAGCTCCGTCCCGATGCCGGATAATTTTTCGGTTTCTCTCTTGATGCTTAACACAAGATTTTTAATTTTTTCTAAGGTATTATTAAAATACTTCGCTAAAAGCCCGATTTCATCATTGGATTTAATTAAGATTGATCTTGTCAGATCTCCTTCGCCTTCAGAAATATCTTTTAAATTATCCGCGACTATTGTTATAGGTTTTGTAGTTCTGCTTAAAACTATAAAAATAATCACCGCTACAACAACAATAACAATTATTGCCAGTACAACAGTAAAACTTGTAATGCTGCGAACCTCAGTTAATATATATTCCTCTGAGGCAGCAATCATTACCGACCATGTTACGTTTGAATTGCCTATAGTAAACGGCGATAAAATAATTTCCACATTGGAATGTAAATCATCAGAATAGCTCGTAACGGCGAATGACTCTCCGTTTATAACGGCGCGTAACGCGTCATTTATACTGCTTCCGTAAATTGTGTCCACATCAGGGAGTTTTTTTCCTATGCGGCTGCTTTGATAACTTGCCAGTATAAATCCGGTATCTGTATAAATCGACATCGCCGAAATTTCACTGTGGCTGTCAATAACTTGTTCAAGCGCGGGCTGCATGGGAGCAATTGATAATAGACACGCGACACCGCCTACAGTTTCGTTTGTTCTTGGATTGATAATCGGAACCATCATTCTAACAAGATATGTACTCTTGCCCATAATGTTTCTTAGAAAAGGCTCTTCGATTCTGTCATTAGTCCTGTCAGAACCATTAAAAAAATTCATTGAGGGCTCAATATCCGAGCTTGCCCGGATGTCGATGCTGCCTTCTTCCCGCGTGTAGACCGCCGTATACTGGCCTGCCGGGGAAGAACCGGGCATCCCGATAAAATGTTCATCCATGCCGTCGACGGCGTTTGGTTTCCAGATTGTATAAATTTGCACCAAATCAGGCTGAGATGTTAACGTTCCGTACAGCATACTGTTAAAACGCTCGCGCCTTAACTCAGGTTCTATCTCTTCATAGTCGCTCATTATATCAGCTAACACACGGAGCGCCATTAAATGTAAATCCTGCCTGCTCTGCCAGTACAGAGCCTGCTCGCTTGTGAGATACTGAATACCGCGTTTTGAAAGATCTATGGTTATATCTGACGCCCTGTTTAAAAGAATGGCGGCGATTCCCGTAATTACAACAATTAGTATAGCGATTACCATTATGCTAAGTTTTATTTTAATTTTCATTTACGAATAATAATAATTTACAAAATCATATTCTGTCAATGAAATTTAAAAAAATATTCGCGTAACGTTATGTGAATATAACCACTGTTATGTGAAATTAGCGGATTTTTCCGTAAGAAAAAATGATTTTCCTTAAGAAAAACTAATCTTTCAATAACTCACATTCGATTGTATTCTGTTCACTCTTTGGTAAATTCGCAAGAGACAGTGAAACCATGATAAGAATGCGCGAGCTTATGCCTTCTTGTATTCCAATTACGGTTCTTTTAACTATTGTCATATAAATACGCTTGTACTTGCCTTTTTCATGAGATAATATATTGGAAAGAATCTCGTCAACTAATTTTAGATCTACTTCGTCGATAATCATGCGAAGACCCATTTTAAAATATTCATCATCAAAGTCTTCTACTTCATCTTCCAGACTTTTAACTCCGTGCTCCAGTCTTTTACTATTGAGCATTACCGCTTTTTTAATAAAATCGGTGAAAACATTGATAAACTTCTTTCTTGTCATCTTTAACTCCTTTTATATTACGGACAAACACGATCGCGCAGAGCCATATCAGCCATGTACGCGTCTTCCAGATCTTTTAAGTTAACATACCGGCCTTTGGAAATTCCATATTCCATTTTACAGAAAATTACATCCGGGGGATCATAATCATAATGCTTTATTTCAGCCATGTTTTTTTCTATTAGGCCGTTTACAACTTGTTCCACTTCATTTCTGTTTAATTTAAAATTTTTCTCGATAGTTTTAAAATTTAAAAGAGTACCTTCATTGTCCGCGGCCAATGTCAAAATGTCTCTTTCAATCTTTGTCAATTTATCAATTTCTACCATAACAACCTCCTATAATGTTATAAAATTTAAAGATACGCCGAATCATTTTCATGATATGTCGGCGGCATTCGGATGGAAACCCATTCATTGCGGATGAATTTTGCGTTAAAACCCGCTTCGGGATCGTTTTTATCACCCGTGAATCCCGGTAAGGAAACGATCATTTTTATCAAATCATCCTTTGATAATGAAAGAGCGTCAACCGGCGAGGTTGGATACTGCGCCTCCAGCATTTCCGCGATCTCCGTGTAATCATCCCAATTCATTTTTTCCTCCTATTTAATCCCGTATGCCGCCCGTACATCGCTGTAATCTTTTTTGGAAATTGGCAGAGGGCTGTTTGTATTTTCCACTTTTACCTGATAATAATCGGAAAAGTAACTTACAGGCATTTTACCTTTTGATATCGCCTGTGTGTCACTAAAATAATTCTTTTTTTCCGCGACATTAATAGTATTGCAACCGCGAATCAATTTGCGCACGGCTTCAGGTATATTAGGCAGGTAGACAGCTTGATTATTATTTCTGATTAATAAGCCGTCCGAAGTTCCGTCAAAAATAAACCGCGCGGCGGTTTCCTGCGGCCTGCCCGCGGGAGGCTCCATAAGCAGCATAACACCGCCGGCTCCGTTATTAATATAATCGTGAGAGATTGCGACATATTGATAAGAAGGCGGGAACATTGATGAACCGCCCGAAGGTGATGTTTTATTAGCTGTCCGTTTTTGCGGGGTGTAGTTGATGCCGGAAACTCTCAGAGCCTTCAACGCTTCTTCGTTCCCGTAATCAGAAGCCAGCTTCCAGTCAGCGACAGCTTGATTCGAATTATTCAAAAGCGCGTTCGCTTTTCCGCGGCATGCATAAATAATACCGATTTCTTCTAATGCGATTTCGTCATCATCGGTTATTTCATTTGCGTTAATCATGGAAAGCGCTTTGTTAAAATTTTCAATAGCCGCTTTGTAATTGCCGTTCTCGAGTAATTCGGCTCCAATGGTTAAATAGTCACTGCTATCAGGCATAAAAATCTCCTTTGTTTATTATTTTACCAAGCATTAAACTGCTTAAGATAATCTTTACAATTCTCCTCGCCTTTTTCTGCGCCAATTTTCCAGTATTCAACTGCTTTTTTTTCATCTTTTGTTACGCCTATTCCCTCAAAATATAGTAAACCGATGACGCTATAAGCCCTGGCGTCACCTTGATCAACGGCTTTTTTAGTCCATTCAAACGCGAGTTTTCCGTTTTGTTCCACACCACGTCCCATTGCGTAAAAAAGACCGGCGTTAGTCTGAGCGTCGGCGTAACCTTGCTGTGCGGATTTTAGATACCATTCAAACGCGAGCTTATAATTTTTCTCTATACTATCTCCCAGCTCATAGAAAATTCCAACCTTATTCTGAGCCTGAGCGTTGCCGTTATTCGCCGCCTTAAGATACCATTCAAACGCGAGTTTTTTATTTACATTTCCGCCGTTTCCAAGTTCATAATCAAGACCGGCATAATAATAGGCGTCAGCGAAACCATTTTCAGCGGCTTTGAGATTCCATTGCGCGGCTGTATCATAATTCTGCCCTACGCCCTGCCCGCACATATAACAAGTGCTGAGCCTATACATCGCTTCTGGATCCCCCTGATCAGCGTGTTCTCTAAAAATCACCGCTGCTTCGGAATAACGTTTAGAAGCATAATGAATATACGCGTCACTCATTGTTCCTTTACTGCCTGTTCCGCCGCTAGTGCTGTTCAGCGAAGCTGAACTTACGGATGTTGAAGGCACTGAAGGCGCCGCTTTCGAAACAGGCGTTCCACATTTTGCGCAAAAATTCGCGTCATCATTTAGCTGTGTTCCGCATTTGGTACAAAATATCATATCAATCTCCTTTTAATCATTTTATCAAAATATTATAATTTACTACAATCTGTGCATTAAAAAAACATTTCCGGCGGAGTCTTTTAATTCCAGCCGCTTGTTAACAAAATTTGATTTAATCACACCTACCAATGGGATAGCCTCTTTTAAAAACGCGTGCAAAAAACCGGAATTTTCATCATAAGCAAATGCTATTGTATAAGAACCCGCGGCGAGAGGAGGCAGAATTAAATCCGTCTCTATATCGATACTATCATTGGTTTTTATAAAGCTGTTATCAAATACTACCCTGACCCTGATCGCTCTTTCCGCGTTAACCGGAATCTCAACAGGACTGTAAGCGCCGTCTTCAGGCGGAGAAGGAATTTCCGGCGAAGATACAAAAAAAACGCCTGTCACAGCCATAGGCTTTATGTCCGCTTCAAACGAAATTACCGCTTTACTCACGGAATCGATTGTGTACGGCGTTATCTTTCCCGGCGCATCAATTTTATTACAGCTTGTTAACATAAATCCTGTTAACGCAATCAAAACGGCAGATGCCGCAATACTGCGCACGGCAGACTTTGTTTGAATTTCATTTCTGCGTATATTTCTCATAACGTTCCCCCAGTGTTTACCTTAAATTTAGAACTTATGCTCAAAAAGAACATTCCCCGATGAATCTTTTAATTCAACCCTTTTATTAACAATTTTCGGGCCTATTATAGGCATAACAATGTATGTAAAACGGTCTTTCCAGTCACTGGCAAAAGCCATCGAATATGAGCCTGCGGCGAGAGGAGGCAGCGCCAAATCCACCTCAGTGTCAATGCAGTCCTTGGTTCTTATAATATTGTTGTCGAACACCACTCTGGCTCTGATGGTTATTCCCCTGTTAGACGGAATTTCCACAGGACTATAAGTGCCTCCCTCAGGCGCAGCGGGAATACCGGGCGCGGATATAAAATAAACGCCTGTCACGGCTAAAGGCTTAATTTCAGTTTCAAAAGTAATTACCGCTTTATTCGTTGAATCGATTGTGTGCGGCGTTGTCTTTTGCGGCACGGCAATTTCCCTGCAGCCGTTCATTAAAACGCAAATTATCACAAGCAAAAAAATAATTACAGCGATACTGTATACGTCATACCACGTTTGAGCTTTTAAATTTTTCAATTTTTCCATAAAATCTCCTATTACTTGCACTGTATTTTGAATTATATCGCGTCTAAGCCGCGGATAATATGGAGAAATCGTGCCAAAACATGGACTATTGTTGCGTTTTAAGGCAGGGAGGCTGATATTATCGGGATTCTTCAATAGAGTTGTTCAGCGTCAGCATTAAACGGCTTTCAATTAAATTAGACATTGTTTATAATAAAATTCATCGTTTTAACAAAGACGGAGGATAAAATGGAAAATATATTATTTTTTGAAACAATTACACAACCCAAAGGCTTTTTAAGTTATTTACCGATTTTTATTTTGATATTAATTTTATCAGGATTATTAATAGGACTCGCGTTTTCAATTAAAAATTCCAGCATATCAATAAAGGATAACGAGATAATAATAAAAACATTATTTTACGGAAGAAAAATACCAATAAATGATGTTCTAAAAAATGAAATACAAAAAATAAATTTGACTCAGAATAAAGATTATAACATTTCGATCAGAACAAACGGAATAGGCCTGCCGAATTTCCATTCCGGCTGGATGAGATTAAACAACGGCAAAAAAGCGCTTGTATGTCTTACAAACAAGGAGAATGTTATATTAATTCCTACTAATGATTATGTTATATTATTCAGCATGGAAAAAGCGGAAGAATTTATAAATATTATAAACGGATTAAAATAGCAATGTATCAATCGAAACAGAATAATTAATTTTATTCTGACTTTTTATCAGATAACAACCGCAGCCTAATTCCTCTGCCTTACCTTGATATGCACCTCACGAAGCTGCTGCTCGGTCACTTCGCATGGAGCGTTCATTAAAAGATCCTGTGCGCTTGAGTTCATCGGGAAGGCGATTACTTCGCGGATATTTTCTTCTTCTGTAAGAAGCATGACGATCCTGTCGATGCCGGGAGCCATGCCCGCGTGAGGAGGCGCGCCGTAGTGGAAAGCGTTCCACAGCGCGGGAAATTTTTTCTCAATGTCGGACTGGGAGTAACCGGCGATTTCAAACGCCTTTGTCATAACTTCGGGAAGATGGTTGCGCACCGCGCCTGATGAAAGTTCCACGCCGTTGCAGACAATGTCGTACTGCCACGCGAGAATATCAAGCGGATCTTTTGTTTCAAGCGCTTCAAGCCCGCCCTGCGGCATGGAAAAAGGATTATGTGTAAATTCAATCGCGCCTTTTATGGGTGTCGCTGTCATGTGTGACACTGCCGCGGACGACGCGCCGTCTTCGCTCTCGCCGTACATCGGGAAGTCAACAATAAAGCACATTTCAAAACTGTCTTTAAAAAGTTTTAACTGAGTGCCAAGCTCTGTTCGTATCTTACCAGCGAGACCGTTGACGATTATTGGATCATCGGCAATAAAAAACAATACGTCATTTTCTTTAAGCGAAAAATCTTTTCTAAGCGCGGCTTGTTTTTCCTCGCTTAAAAATTTAACGATAGGTCCTTTTAAGCTGTTATCTTCCAGAACGGAGATGTAACCTAATCCCTTCATGCCGATTTCAAGAGCGAAGGCTAACATTCTTTCAAAGAACGATTTTGACTGCTTCGCCGCTCCCTGCGCGGCAATGCCCCGGACGGGAATTTTTTTAAACGGCGCGAAATCAACATCAGCGAAAAATTGAGTCATGTCTTCTATAACAAGAGGGTTTCGTAGATCAGGTTTATCGGTTCCGTATTTTAACATCGACTCTGCGTAAGTGATTCTCTGAAACGGAGCGGCGCTTACAAATTTATCGGAAAAAGATTTAAACACGCCGTATAAAACATTTTCCGCTACGGCGAAAACATCTTCCTGCCCTGCGAATGACATTTCAAAATCAAGCTGATAAAATTCTCCGGGCGAGCGGTCGGCGCGGGCATCCTCGTCGCGAAAGCACGGCGCGATTTGAAAATATCGGTCAAAACCGGAAACCATCAAAAGCTGTTTAAAAATCTGCGGCGCCTGCGGAAGCGCGTAAAATTTTCCATGGTGCTTTCTGCTAGGCACAAGATAATCACGCGCGCCCTCAGGCGATGATGATGTTAAAATCGGCGTTTGGATTTCCGTAAAGCCAAGCTCCTCCATTTTCGCGCGAAGGTAACTTATGACCTTTGCCCGCAGCAGAATATTTTTCTTAACATCGGGATTGCGAAGATCTAAAAACCGGTGGCAGAGGCGGACTTCTTCGCGCGTTTTTTTTGATTCAGAAATTTCAAACGGCAGGGAGTTCACCGCCCTGCTCTGCACTGTAATGTTTTCGGCGTGCACTTCAATAACGCCCGTTTCAATTTTTTGGTTGACAGTTTCAGCATCGCGTTTTTTCACAATGCCGCTTACAGTGATGACGCTTTCTTTGCTTACCCTGAGCTCCTCGTGAAGAACGATCTGCGTGATGCCGTATTGATCGCGAAGATCGATGAACGTAACTCCGCCGTGATCGCGGATTGTGTCGATCCAGCCTGACAGGATTACTTTCTGCCCGATTTGCTCTTCCCTTAACGCGCCGCATGTGTGTGTTCTGTATTTATTCATTATTTTTCTCCGTTCAGCATATCTTGTAAAACTTTTTTTACTAATTCAGGATTTCCACCTTTGCCCAATTCTTTCATAACCATGCCCATTAAAAAACCGAAAACTTTTTTCTTGCCCGCGCGGTACTCCGCGACTGTGCTTTGATTTGCCGCCATTACTTTTTCTGCGGCTTGTGTAACAGCCTTGTCATCGCTTACCATCATCAAACCTTTTTCCACGATGTAACTTTTCGGATCAACATTATTTGTAAAGACAGCTTCCACTGTTTCCTTGAATGAAGCGCGGTTTATTTTCCCGCTTATTACAAAACCGATTAAAGTTACAAGTTTGTCAGCGTCAATGTTTAAATCTTCAGGCAGAATGTTTGCGTTATTCATAAGCCGCATAATTTCGCCGCTGATCAAATGAGCTGCCTCCACAGCAGCGTTAGCAGACACAGTGGCGTTAGCTGACACGGCTGCATTCGCAGATAAGGCTGCGTTAGCAGACGAGGCTGCGTTAGCTGACACGGCTGCGTTCGCAGACGAGGCTGCTTCGCTTTTTCGCGCGAGAGTTTCAAACAAACCGGAAATATTTTTATGACAGGTAAGAACACCGGCTTCATCCGCGGAAATGTTATAATCGCGCATGTACCTTTCGCGCTTTTGGGAAGCAAGCTCGGGGAGATTTTCTTTTATTCGCGCGATCCATTCATCATCAATGTTGATCGGTAAAAGATCGGGCTCGGGAAAGTAGCGGTAATCCTGCGCGTTTTCCTTTGAGCGCATTCCCGATGACGTTCCCTTTTCATCGTCCCAGCGGCGCGTCTCCTGAACGATCTTCCCGCCGTCATCGAGTATATCAGCCTGCCTGTCAATCTCGTATTCAATCGCGCGGCCTATCGCTTTGAACGAGTTCATGTTTTTAGTTTCAGTGCGCACTCCATACTCGCCGCCGGGGATGCGAAGAGAAAGATTGATGTCGGCGCGCATGGAACCTTCCTGCATTTTACAATCGCAGATGTCAAGGTATAAAAGCGTCTCGCGCAATTTTTCAAGATAGGCGTTTACTTCTGCCGCGCTTGCGAAGTCAGGCTGCGTAACAATTTCAAGAAGCGGAACACCGCACCGGTTAAAATCCATGAGAGAGCCCTGCGAGCTGTGATTGAGTTTGCCCGCGTCTTCTTCCATGTGTATCTCGCGAATTCTGATTTTTTTTTTGTTTCCGCTAACATCAATCTCAAGATAACCGTCGCAGCATATCGGTGAATACAACTGAGAAACCTGATACGCTTTCGGCAGATCGGGATAAAAATAATTCTTGCGGTCAAACTTGCAGCGTCTTGTGATTTCGCAGTTCAACGCAAGCCCAAGGCGGATGGCGTACTCTACAACTTCGCGGTTAAGAACAGGCAGCACTCCGGGCATCCCTGCGCAGACAGGGCAGACATGAGTGTTGGGATCTCCACCGTAAGAAGTTGTGCATCCGCAGAAAATTTTAGATTTGGTAGAAAGCTCGGCATGTACCTCAAGTCCGATAACTGTTTCCCATTTCATTGGAATCCCCCGGGTTTATTCAGGTGATGCGTTGTGCGGGATTGGAAAACACGCGCCGCGTCGATAAGCTTTTTTTCAGAGAAGGCGTCGCCGATTAGCTGGAAGCCTATCGGCAGATTTTGTTTATCGAATCCGCAAGGAAGCGCGGCGGCGGGGAGACCCGCGAGATTTATCGACACGGTGTAGATGTCTCCCATGTACATTTTGATTGGGTCGTCAACATTTTCACCCTGTTTGTACGCGGTGGTCGGCGCGACAGGTGAAAGTATCATATCGTAACGCGAAAATAATTTGTTGTAAGCGTCCTTGATCAATGCGCGTGTTTGAAGAGCCTTCTTGTAATATGCGTCATAGTAGCCGGAGGACAACACAAACGAGCCGAGCATGATTCGGCGTTTTACTTCAAGACCGAAACCTTCGCTCCGCGAAAGACGGTAAACATCGGACAGTGTTTTTCCGTTCGCGCTTCTGTAACCGTACTTAAGTCCGTCATAACGAGAAAGGTTTGATGACGCTTCGGCGCAGGCGATGATATAATAGGCGGGGATCAGATAATCCATTAATGGCATTTCAAATTCTTCGATGCTTGCGCCGGCCGCCTCAAGCTCTTTCGCCGCGGCGAGCACCGCCGTCTTTACTTCGCTGTCAATTCCGCTTTCAAAATAATTTTTCGGTAAACCAATCTTTATGCCATTTAAATTTTTAATATTATTTTTATCTAAATCAAAACTAAACGGCGATTTTATTATGCATGTGCTGTCTCTGCCGGACACGCTGTCTGATCCGGAAATAATTTCCAGCATGGCGGCGCAGTCTTCGATGTCCTGTCCAATCGTTCCAATCTGATCGAGTGATGAAGCGTAGGCGATAAGCCCGTAACGCGACACCGCGCCGTATGTCGGTTTAATGCCGGTGACGCCGCAGAAAGAACAAGGCTGCCTGATGCTGCCGCCGGTGTCGGAGCCGAGCGCGATGGGCGCGATACCTGCCGCGATTGCGGCCGCGCTTCCGCCTGATGAGCCGCCCGCGACCCGCGTTAAATCCCACGGATTACAGACCGCGCCGCCCGCGCCTGTTTCGCTTGATCCGCCCATGGCGAACTCGTCCATGTTTGTCTTGCCAATGACGATCATTCCCGCCTGTTCAAGTTTTTCAATAACAACAGCGTTAAAAACGGGAACGTAGCCGCCGAGCATCTTTGAAGCGCAGGCGGTTTCAATTCCCTCTGTGGAGATATTATCTTTTATTGCGATAGGAACCCCTGCCAGAGGAGAAATATCCTCGCCCGCGTCAAGCCGCGTTTGAATTTTTTTAGCGCAAGAAAGCGCCTTCTCTTTTGACACAGCCGTAAACGCGTTTATTTTTTTATCGTTTTTCTCTATAGATTCAATATAATTAGACACTGCTTCGGACACACTGAGTTTTTTTAATTTTACCGCCGCCGCCAATTCCAAAGCCGTCATTACAAATTCCTCATTTCAAATCAGTCACAATATATTTCACACTAATCCACAGTCTTGGGCGCGAGTATCATTTCGTCATTTTTCACAGGCGCGTTTTTTAAGATCAATTCCCTATTAAACGACGGGCGCACTTCATCATCCCTGAAAGCGTTTACTACATCAAAGGGATGACTGCGCTCATCCACACCCGCGGTGTCAAGCTCACCGAGACGCGCCATGTAATCAAGGATTTTTTGGAGGTCCCCGGAAAGGCGCGTTTTTTCGCCGTCCGAAAGTGTCAGGCAGGACAAATCCTCAAGATATGTTATTAATTTGTCATCAATCTGCATGAAAAAACCCCATAAATTACAATAGCATAAACGCCTAGATAAAAAAATAGCGCGGCAGACCCCTGGTGTCCTGTTTTATTCGGTTTCCAAAATAATAATATTTGAAAAAAACAGGACACTAAGGATCTACAGCGCCTTTGCTGTTATGTTAATACTGTATAAAATTTTGGGTATTTCGTCAATATAAAAAAATAGTAAAAAGCCCTTGACATAGTATCAATGTATGATATCATTATTAATGTGAACTCCAAACAAAAGAGGACGCTTAATGATGTTTTTTATAACCCTGTAAAAAGCTCGATTTTGTGGACGGACATAGAAAGTTTATTTAAGGCGCTCGGCGCGTATATCGAGGAAGGAAGCGGCTCAAGAGTCTGCGTTTTGCTTAACGGCATTGCCGCTGTTTTCCACAGGCCGCACCCGCGGAAAGAGACAGACAAGGGCGCGGTTAAATCTGTCAGGCATTTTTTAATAAATGCGGGAGTATATCATGATGAATTATAAAGGTTATTCCGGTAAAGCCGACTACGACGATGACGCCGAAATTTTCTACGGCGAAGTAATCGGACTTAGGGATGTTGTTACCTTCAGGGGGGCAAGCGTTAAAGAAATGCAAAAGTCGTTCAGGGACAGCATTGACGACTATCTTGCGTTTTGTAAACGCATGAACAAAGCGCCTGATGTTCCCGCTTCGGGGAAATTGATACTTAGAATACCGCCGGAACTTCATTCCTACGCGGCGATAATGGCAAAATCCGAAGGGAAAAGCCTTAACTCATGGGTAGCGGAAGCGGTAAAAGATAAATTATATATGAAATAGCGGAAATAACCTTATTGTAAATTATTTTAATTTATGTTTTAATATAATAAAATGAAAAGCTTAAGAGTCACTTTTTCATTATTATTGACAGGTATAAGTATTGTCGTTGCTCTCGGTATCGGGCTGATAATGTTTTTTCAATACGCGTCATATATCACAGCCAGTTATACCGATGTTATCGAAAATACCGCTCATTCGATAGAACGTCTTTTCCCCGAGATTAAAGATGTTAACAGGCTTTTAGATGAAGCGAGAAACGGAGAGCAGTCGTACCTCGATCTTGTTACGCAAATAGACTATATAACTCAATCATACGGTTTTGCTTATATCTATTACCTTCAACAAAATAGAGGCGCGGTAAATTTTATATTCGATGTTGATGATCTTCAGCTTGTAACCGAAGGCAAAATAGAAGAATATCTTTTAAAAAATTACGATGAACCGCCGGCTGAGATTTTGCAGGCATGGAACAGCGGCGTTTTCACAATGACCGCGAAACCGTATACCGATGAATGGGGTACATTTGTTTCCGGCTTTTACCCGGTAAGAAATGACAACGGCGTGATAACCGGTGTTTTAGGTCTTGACCTTGATGTCAGTTATGTAATGGGTCTTGAAAACCGCGCGATTCATATTTTTCTTATTTCCCTCTTTGTAATTCTGGCGGGTGCGGTAGCTGTTTCCCTCAGCGCCGCCGCTTCAATTACAAAGCCAATCATCGAAGTATCGGCCGCAGCCAACTTGCTCGCGCAGATGCGTTTTGATATTAAAACATCAAAATTGAGAAAAGACGAAATCGGCATAATGCAGTCGGCGTTATACGCAATCCGAGATACCCTGCGTCAGACAATGGGAGAAATTAATGACGAACAATTGGGTAAACAATTAAATATCAGCCGGAACCTTAATATAATAATAAAACAATCAAACGATGAACTTCAAACAATTATTGACGGCATGAAGGTGCTTGTAAACAAGACCGAAGGAGAAAATGATTCCGTTCGTAAAACCGCCAAGTCCGTGGACGACATCATTATCAATATTGAGGCTCTCAATAAGGCAGTGCAATCTCAGGGGGACAGCGTCACCTCATCATCAACATTGATAGAACAAATGGTTACGGGAATTCAAAATATCAGAGATACGGTGCTTGAAGCCAATAAAATAACCGTGAATCTGGGAGAAGCGTCAAAGAACAGCAAGAGAACCCTTGAACTGCTGACAAAAGATATAGTCAATTTGACGGAACGATCAGCCGCGTTGGACAAAGCTAATAAAACAATTTCCGGCATTGCCGCGCAGACAAATATTCTTGCAATGAACGCCGCCATAGAAGCGGCGCATGCCGGTGAACTCGGCAAAGGCTTCGCTGTTGTTTCTTCTGAAATTAGAAAGCTTGCCGAATTGTCCAACAAGGAATCGAATTCGATTTCCACAGAAATTAAAAATATGACATCGGCGATAAACGAGATACGAAAAGTCTCCGGAGAAAACGCGGAGAGCATGAATAATATATTTTTAAAATTAAACGAGATGAGTTCATCATTCGCCAGCATCAAGGAAACTATTGATATGCAGGCGCGGAACAGCGGGAAAATAGTGGATGCTCTGAGCAAGATCCGCAACATGGTGGATGAAGTTAATCATGATTCGGTAAAAATAAAATCGGACAGCGCCGCTATTGTAAGTACAATTAAGGAATTACATACCGCGACGGAAGAAGTGAACACAAGCGTTAATTCAGCTCAAAACGCGAGTAATCAGATAGCGCAGTCATTTTCAATGGCAAAGAAGATAGTGGACGGAGTTGTAATTATAAGACCGGATAAAAGTAATTAAGGTAGTTTTCAACACCGGGCTGGTTTTGAAAAAGTTTCAGGAGAGAATATGTTTTTCAAAAAGAAGAAAGATGAATTAAATGATCAGCTTGCCGTATACCGTGAACGCCAATCAGCCAGGTGGGGTAAGCCGAAATATAATATAGACGCCGGTATAACAATTTCCGGTTTTGAGGGTGAAGGTCAGGTTGGAAATGTCAGCCTTACAGGCTGCAGCATGATGAGCGTCACCTACATCAATATAATACCAGGCGAGGTTTATAAGTTAAAATTCATTCCGGCTCAGAAAGATAATATGAAGCCGTTTAATCTAAGCATGAAATTAAACTGGATAAAAAGCAGCGAGACCTTGTTTCTTGCCGGGTTTGAACTGGAAGGCGCCACAGGAGGCGAGCATCTGAAACAGTATGTCGAGATATTGCGTTCCTACGGAATTGAACCTGATTACGGTAATATGAGCGCCCCGCAATCGTAATATACGTGCGTAAAATACGTGCGTAATATACGAGTAGATTCATAATTAATTTTTTATGTATACTTGACTCATGGATAAAATATTAATTCTAGATTTTGGAAGCCAGACCACTCAGCTTATCGCAAGGCGTATTCGCGACCTTGGCGTATACACCGAAATAGTCCCCGGCGATGCGGCATTGACTGATAACATCATCACAGCGGATGTAAAGGGAATAATTCTTTCCGGTTCTCCGGAATCTGTCTACGGAGCCGGTTCCGCGCCGGACAAAAAAATCTACAACTGCATCCGCGCCGCAGACAACAGCGCAATGCCGCTGCTGGGTATTTGTTACGGCCTTCAGCGGATGACGCATGATCTTGGCGGCAAGGTTGAATCTTTGCCTCATGTAGAATATGGAAGGATCGAAGTGAAGATAGGGGTTAGGGATCAGGGGTTAGGGGTTAGTTCTGCAAATAGCAATACAGAGAATTCAACAAATGCCAGCGGGTTAACAGAAATATTTTTAAAGGGATTTCGGGAATCGTTTACCGCGTGGATGAGTCATGGAGATACATTAACAAAACTTGCGCCGGGTTTCAGGGAATACGGGACAAGCGCTACGGGTTTTCCGGCAGTTGTTGTTCATGAAGAAAAACCGTGGTTCGGACTCCAGTTTCATCCTGAGGTAACTCATTGCGAAGACGGCGGTAATATTCTAAGCGCGTTTATTTTTAATGTCTGCGGCTGTGAAAAAAGCTGGAGCATGGAACACTATATTGAAGAATTAAAACAGTCAATTAAAGAACGCGCGGGAAAAAATCCTGTTCTGCTTTTAATTTCAGGCGGCGTTGATTCCACTGTAGCGGGAGCCGCGCTTTTGAATGTTCTTAATCCCGAGCAAGTTCACTTAATGTATTTTGACACAGGCCTTATGCGTAAAAATGAAACAGAAACTGTCCGCGCGAATTTGGAAAAGTTAGGCGCTAAGAACTTACATATAATCATGGGCGAGGAAGAATTTCTTTCGGCGCTTAAAGGGAAAAATGATCCTGAAGAAAAACGAAAAATAATAGGCGATTTATTTATCACGATACAAGAACGCGAAGTCGCGCGGCTTGGTCTTCCCGATAATTACCTGCTCGCGCAAGGAACATTGTATACGGATTTAATCGAGAGCGGAAAAGGCATCGGCAAAAAAGCGCATGTGATAAAAAGCCATCACAATGTCGCAAGCCCGCTCGTGGACGCTAAACGCAGAGCCGGAAAAATAATCGAACCGCTGGATCGCCTTTACAAGGACGAAGTACGCCGCATGGGACGCTTACTCGGCGTTGATGAAGAAATTATCCGCCGTCATCCATTTCCCGGCCCCGGCCTTGCGACACGTATACCCGGAGAAGTGACAAAGGAAAAATGCGATGTATTGCGCGAAGCGGACGCGGTTTTTATCGAAGAATTAAAGAAACGTTATGTGAAATTTATCGCCGGCGATGTAAGCACAGCATCTTCATCTGTCAACCTGTATGACGATATCTGGCAGGCATTCGCTGTGCTTCTGCCGCTCCGTTCCACGGGAGTCGCAGGAGATGAAAGAAAGTACGGCTGGGTTCTGGCGTTACGCGCCATTACAAGCAGCGACGGGATGACCGCGGATGTCTACCCGTTTGAAACGCGCGACCTTCTGGAAATATCTACGCGCATCACAAACACGGTAAAAGAAATCGGGCGCGTTACTTATGATATTTCAAGCAAGCCGCCCGCTACAATTGAATGGGAATGATACAATGGATTTGTTTGACAACTGAAGTTATCGAACAACTCTAATATTTATAATCTTTTTAAAATATCTTTTTTAGTTAGTCCGTTACTTTTCGCAAGGCTGTTCCAATTGCGTACAGCCATAAACCGCCATAAAAATTTCGGGAAATTTGGGGTTAGATATTTTACTTCCATTGGTTTTATTAACTCAATACTTTCCGCCAGTATCTGTAATGCGCAAGCCAGACTTTTAAATAAATCCCTTTCCTTTGGGAGATGTTTAGTACGCGAGATCATTTCACCGGCGCCCTGCCCTATTCCGCCGCCGAAAATGACGCCTGTTTGTTCACACCAGTTTTTAATTATTTCAAACGCGATATTATTTTGCTTTCCTTCAAAAAATCCATTATTAACAACCGTATACATTATTAAATTCTCTTTTCTTTGAATTTTTAAAATATTTTCAAATTCGATTAACAATTTTAATGTATTAGACGGTATGGAATGTACAAAAAGAGGGAATATTAAAACAATTACATCATCGGAAATTATTTCATTTAACGTTTCATTACTTAATTGTTTTAATCCGCAATTAAATATTTTTATTTCATATGATTGATTTATATAACCTTTTAACCTTTCCAAAATAAGTCCTGTATTTGATTCACCGGTTTTTTGACTGCCATTAATTAAACTTATTTTCATATTTATATTTCCTTAATATCTTCAAATGAATTATAAAAATATACGTTTCTTTTCTGATTCTGCGCGATTCTTTTTACCAATTTCTGAGCGGTTTCTTTTTCATTATCTGATATTTTCCCGTAAAAGTGAACAGAGTAAATAATTTTATTTTTATATCTTCTGGGATGCCGCGTTTCTCCATTCTCAGTTTTAAAATACGGTAAAATAAAAGGACATACGCTTCTGTCTAAAACATTTTTAACAAACGGGCTAAAACCGCCGTAATAGTTTTGGCTGATAATAATTAATTGGCTGCATTTTGACAAAAGCACACCCATATTCTCGTAACCGTCTTTAATAATGCATTGACCGGGTGTTTTTATCCAGCAGGCGAAACAACATATGCAGGGTTTTATATTTTCACTACAAGGAATAATTTTTGTTTCGATCGTATTATCTTTTATTATATTCTCAACGGCTGACTCTTTCCGATCATGTATTATAATATTCATTTTACATCACCATTTAAATTTCATAATATTTAAAACCATCGGCGAATTTTAAAAAAGATAATCATAATAGCCGCAACTAAAAACATTACGCCGAGAACTAAGTAATATGCCATTTCATATCTTAGTTCAGGCATATAATCAAAATTCATGCCGTATATTCCTGCGATAAAAGACAACGGAATAAAAATGGCGGAAATCATGGCTAAAACTTTCATTACCTTGTTTAACTGATACGATAAAACAGATAAATTTACTTCCATTATGCTTGACAGCCATTCACGGTAATGTTCCACCTGTGTTACAGCATGATCCAAATTCTCAATCAAGTCCTGTAAAAACGGTTTTATTTCCCCGGTTTGGAAAAATGATTCCTGCCGGGAAATAATTAATAAATTATTTTTCAGCGGCAAAATCGCTTTCTTTACAACCAACAGGTATTTTTTTGTTTCCTGTATCTCTTCTATATATGTATCATCGCTGGTCTTCGTAGCGCGATCCTCAAGATTTTCAATGTGTTCTTCCAAATGATTTATAGAGTTAAAATATTCATCGACAATTTTATCAATAATTAAATAAGCAAGATAATCGGTTTCCATTTTACGGATTTCACCTGTATTATCAATTATTTTTTTTCTTATACTTTCAAACGCGCCTCTTGACAACTCCTGAAAAGTCAACAGAATGTTTTTCATTATAACAATTCCAACCTGGGTAATAATCAACTCATTTGTATTTATTTCATGAGATTTAAAACTATTGTTCCTCATGAAAGGCAGGAAGAATTTTTTCTGCGCGGTATTTAAACGGCCATAAGTGTTCTTCTTCTGCATAATTGTTTTAACTAATAAAAATCTGTAATTATCAAATACTTCCATTTTTGCCTGCTGTTCCGTATGCAGGATATCTTCAATGGTTAAAGGATGAATTTCCAGTAACTCGCCCAAACGCTTAATTGATTCAATATCTTTTAATCCGCTGATATTAATCCATAACATCTTTGAATCATTTTTAAGATTTATTACTTCATCTATTGAGGAAACATCTTTTGTTTGCGCGGACTCTGAATCATAATTTATATATGACAACTTCATTTCTGAAGCGGATATATCCCCCGTATAAACGGGATTAACAACCTGCATAAATTTTGACTTCACTAATGCCATCTATGTCTCCCCTATTGCTCTGAAAGTTTATAATGTTTTTATATTATATCATAATTTTTTGTTTTTATACAATAATTAAAAATCTTTCTTCTTTATAATCATGCTCCGCTGACATAAGACTTTTGATGCGTAAGAGGTTATGCACATAACATTTAAAGGATAATGGTTTAGGCAAAGCATTTTTAGGTTATACATATACTGATACCGTTATATGTATGATAGAACAGGAAATAAAATATGTAGTGGAAAAGCAATCGGATAGCTTAGATGGGGAACAGATGATCCTAAAAAACACAAGTATTACCACCAAGAATATTTAGACAAACCGCATATAATATGTTAGTATTAAAGAATCGCAATAGTAAAATATTTGCCTTTTGAGGCAAAAGGAGTGAAATAATGGCAGAGACCAAATACGAGCCTGTGACAGACCCGCAGAGCCTATCCGTATGCCTCGCGAGAATCCGAAAAGCACAGGAAGCTTATGCGGCATTCAGCCAGGAACAGGTGGACAGGATCTTCTTCGCGGCGGCACGGGCGGCGGCAAAACAGCGGATTCCGTTGGCAAAAATGGCGGTAGCGGAAACCGGCATGGGGATTGTAGAGGACAAGGTTATCAAAAACCTCTACGCCTCCGAGTACATCTACAACGCTTACAGGAACGAAAAAACCTGCGGCGTTATCGAGGACGATCCGGCCGCAGGCTTTATGAGGATTGCTGAACCCATCGGTTTAGTTGGAGCGGTTATTCCAACCACAAATCCCACATCTACGGCAATTTTCAAAACGCTCTTATGCCTTAAAACAAGAAACGGCATCATCATTTCGCCGCATCCCAGAGCAAAGAAAAGCACCAACGCGGCGGCAAAAATTGTACTGGACGCGGCGGTGGAAGCCGGAGCGCCGGAAGGAATTATCGGCTGGATAGACGAGCCAAGCCTTGAAATGACAAACACGGTAATGAAGGAAGCTGACACCATCCTCGCCACAGGCGGACCCGCAATGGTCAAATCGGCGTACTCTTCAGGCAAACCTGCCATCGGCGTCGGCGCGGGTAATGCCCCTGTAATTATCGCCGAAAGCGCAGACATTTTATTAACAGTCAGTTCGATCATACATTCAAAAACTTTTGATAACGGCATGATCTGCGCTTCCGAGCAGTCGGTGGTTGTCCTGGCTTCAATCTACGACAAGGTAAAGGCCGAGTTCACAAAACGCGGCTGTTATTTCCTTAACCCGGAAGAAACCGAAAAAGTACGCAAAACGATTATCGTAAACCATGCGCTTAACGCAAAAATTGTCGGACAGAAAGCGGCGAAGATCGCCGAGCTTGCCGGCGTGAGTGTTCCCGAAGCTACAAAAGTTTTAATCGGCGAAGTGGAAAGCGTGGAGTTATCGGAAGAATTCGCCCATGAAAAACTTTCTCCGGTACTGGGAATGTACAAAGCCGCGAACTTTGAAGACGCGCTGGAAAAAGCCGACCGCCTTGTAAAAGACGGCGGCTACGGTCACACCGCAAGCATATACCTCAATCCGCAGCTCGATGCCGAAAAGCTCGCCGCTTTCTCGGGCAAAATGAAAGCCTGCCGTATTGTGGTTAATACGCCGTCGGCTTTCGGCGGTATCGGCGACCTGTACAACTTCAGAGTGAAGCCGTCTCTCACTTTGGGCTGCGGCTCATGGGGCGGCAACTCCGTCTCGGAGAATGTCGGCGTGAAGCATCTGCTTAATATTAAAATGGTGGCGGCAAGGAGGGAAAATATGCTGTGGTTCCGCGCGCCTGAAAAGGTGTATATAAAGAAGGGCTGCTTACCTGTAGCTCTTGATGAATTAAAAAATGTAATGGGGAAAAAACGTGCGTTCATCGTCACAGACAGTTTCCTCTATAATAACGGTTATACAAAACCCATCACCGAGAAACTCGACAGTATGGGCATTGTCCATGATACGTTCTTCGACGTAGCCCCGGACCCGACTCTGGGCTGCGCGAAAATCGGCGCCGCTCAGATGAGTACTTTCAAGCCCGATGTAATTATCGCCATTGGCGGCGGTTCAGCGATGGATGCCGGAAAGATCATGTGGGTTCTGTATGAGCATCCGGATGTTGACTTTGCCGATATGGCGATGCGCTTCGCAGATATTCGTAAGCGCGTTTATACCTTCCCCAAAATGGGCGAGAAGGCATACTTTATCGCGGTTCCAACATCAGCGGGAACGGGCAGCGAAGTAACGCCTTTCGCGGTCATCACCGATGAAACCGTTGGAATGAAGTACCCGCTAGCAGACTACGCGCTTATGCCGAACATGGCGATAGTTGACGCGGATATGCAGATGAACGCCCCGAAAGGACTGACATCCGCTTCCGGTATCGACGCTGTCACCCACGCTCTTGAAGCTTACGCGTCGGTAATGGCAACCGATTACACAGACGGCCTCGCGCTTCAGGCGTTAAAGGTTTGTTTCCAGTGGCTGCCTGTTGCGTACAACGAAGGCGCTGCGAATATTGTGGCGCGAGAGAAAATGGCAAACGCCGCTACAATCGCGGGCATGGCTTTCGCCAACGCATTCCTTGGCGTGTGCCACTCGATGGCGCACAAGCTCGGCGCGTTCCACCATCTGCCGCACGGCGTAGCCAACGCATTAATGATATCGGAAGTTCTGCGTTTTAACGCCGTTGAAGTTCCTCCTAAAATGGGAACTTTTCCTCAATACGACCATCCAAAAACCTTAAGCCGTTACGCGGAAATCGCGGACGCTCTTGGGTTAGGCGGCAAGAACGATGAGGAAAAACTCGGCAAACTCATTGACGCAGTCGAAAAACTTAAAGACGCTATCGGCATCAAAAAAACCATCAAGGATTACGACATCAATGAAAAGGATTTCCTTGAGCGGCTGGACGAAATGAGCGAGCAGGCTTTTGACGATCAATGTACCGGCGCGAATCCGCGTTATCCGCTGATCGAAGAAATTAAAAAGATGTATCTTAACGCTTTCTACGGAAAGAAGGAGAAGGTGTAATGGGTAACTATAAACTCGATAAAGTAATTTCGGTTCGCACCTCAAAGACAATCTATAAGGACGGCGATAAGGTTATCAAACTTTTAGGTGAAGAATACACAGCTCCGCGCGCGATGTCCGAAGCCTTGAACTTTGCCGCAGTCGGTGAAACAAAATTGAAAGTTCCCAAATTGTATGAGGTTACGCAAATCAACGGCAAGTGGGCAATTGTATGGGACTATGTTGAAGGCACATCGCTTGACATCCTAATGGAAAAGAACAAAGACAAAACGCAAGGGTATCTTGAACGCTTTGTGGACATTCAGATCGATATGCATAACTACAGCGCAAGCTGGCTTCCTCTCCTTGCCGAAAAAATGGAAAGGAAGATCAAAGTCTCCGGGCTTGACGCCACCTGCCGTTACGAGTTATTAGGACGGCTCGCCGGTATGCCGAAAAACACAAAGCTATGCCATGGCGATTTTAATCCAAGCAACGTCATTATCACCGATAAGGACGAGGTATACATAATCGACTGGTCTCACGCCTCCCAGGGAGAACCTCTTGCGGATGTAGCGCATACCTATCTCCTGTTCTGGCTCTCGGGTAACATAAACATGGCGGACAAGTACCTCAATCTCTTTTGCAAAAAGAGCGACACGCCAAAGCAGAGTGTCCAGAAATGGCTTTCCATTGTCGCGGCTTCGCGCCTTCCCAACGCAAGGCATGAAGAAAAAGAATTCCTCATGAGTTGGGCGAATGTAGTTGAATATCAATAGGAGTGAACACGATGAAAGTAACGGTTTGTATCGGCAGCGCCTGCCATGTGAAAGGCGCGGCAAAAATAGTAGATGAATTGCAATACCTTATAGCTCAGAAAAATTACGGCGATAAAGTTGAGCTTGCGGGCGCGTTCTGCATGGGCAAATGCGCCACCGGCGTTTCGGTAACAGTTGATGACTCGGGTAACCCCGCATATCATTCGCTGAAGCCGGAAGATACCAAAAAATTTTTTGAGGAACAAGTCGCAAAAAAATTGAAGTAAAAAGGGGATGCGGATATGGACAAAATTACTGTCTGCATGGGGAGTTCCTGTTTCGGCAAAGGTAATCAAGCCACTGCCGAAGCAGTTACAAGGTTTGTTGAAGAGCGTAAGCTCGAAGATAAAATCGAAGTGACCGGCTGTCTTTGCAGCGGCCATTGCGCTAAGGGTCCCAATATAATGATAAATGACAAACTCATTTCCGGCGTTTCCGAGCAGAGCATAGGCGCGGCTATCGAGCAGGAACTGGGGCTTACGTTATGAATCTGTTAAAGAAGAAAGCGCCGGTCCATACGGTATATGAGAAGTGTCTTGATTGTTACAAGTGCATCCGCATGTGCCCCGTAAAGGCGATCAAGGTTGTAAAGGGGCAGGCGCATATCATGTACGAACGCTGCATTTGCTGCGGACGCTGCGTAAACAACTGCCCCACCAACGCAAAACGTTACCGCAGCGATGTGGACAGCGTAAAGCTGCTTCTCTCCGGGAACAGGAAAGCGGTGGTTTCCCTTGCCCCCTCTTTTGTTTCTGACCTTCGCGGCTGGACAAGCGAAAAAATAATCGCCGCTTTGAAAAAGCTTGGTTTCTCCGCCGTTTCCGAAACTGCGCTTGGCGCGGATTTCCTTTCCGCACAAATCGCGCGCGAACTAACGCAGCAAGACCTTACGCAAAGCGGCGGCAAACCGCGTTTTATGATCTCCTCCGCATGCCCTGCCATTGTCGCTTATATCAAGCGCTATAAGCCTGAGCTTGCGCCGTTTGTTTCTCCGCACGCATCACCTTTACTGACACACGCCCGCTTTCTTCATTCCCGATACGGAAAGGAAACCGCGGTCGTGTTTATCGGTCCGTGCTTTGCAAAAAAGCTCGAGGCTGATCTATATGAAAACGATATTGACGCGGCGCTTACATTTCAGGAACTTGATGAATGGTTGCAAAAAGAGAATATAACGCCCGAAAGCGTTTCAGTAACATCCGATTGCGCGTTCGAGCCGCGCCGCAGCGCGAAGGGCGCGTTTTTTCCAATTGAAGGCGGAGAGATAACCGCCTTCAGCGCCTATATTTCAAAAGCCGCATCTGCCGCTAAAGCTGATACCGGGCAAGATTTAGATACTGTTTCCATGTCCGGCATCAATGCCGTAAAGAGATTATTGATGAACTTTGAACCTGAATCTCTTGATAAACCTTTGTTCCTGGAACTGCTGGCCTGCTCCGGCGGCTGTATCAACGGCCCTGGTATGTCGTCCTGCTCATTACAGAGAATAATCCGCAATACCCGCCTTCGGAGCTATGCCGGTACAGCGGACGACACCCTTGACGACTCTACTCTTTCGCTTTCGCCCCTTATTAAAGCGGATTATCCCCTTAACACGCTGCCAAAAACAATTTATACGGAACAAGAAATCGCCGAAGCGCTTCAATTGGTCGGAAAATCCAACCTTGACGACAGGCGCAACTGCGGAAGCTGCGGTTATGATACTTGCAGAGATTTAGCAGTTGCCTTTTTAAACGGCTGGGCGGAAAAATCAATGTGCGCTTCTTATATGCGCAAACTTGCCAGTCAAACGGCGAACGGTATTATGAAATCAACTCCGTCGGGAGCGGTCATTGTTGACAAGCATCTTCAAATTATCGACTGCAATGAACCTTTTGCCCGCATCATGGGAGAAGAAACAGAAAATCTTTACGCCGACAAACCGGGGCTGGGAGGAGCGGACTTAACCAAGATTGCGCCCTTCGCGCAATATTTTACTTCTGTCATTGAGCCGAACGGTCCTGATCAAATACAGTGCGATGTCAGGGAAGGAAAAAAAATATTCCATATAAAAGTGTTTGCCATTGAAAAAGGCGAGACCGCAGCCGGAATAGTTGACGATATTACAGAGCCGAGAGTACGCATTGACAAGACTGTTGAACGCGCGCGTGACGTTATCAAAAAGAACGCCGCTGTTACACAACAAATAGCTTTTCTCCTGGGCGAGAACGCCGCGGAATCGGAAGCGATTTTAAATTCGATCATCGAATCGTACACCGTGGAAGAGGAAGAGCATGATGCCTGAAATCACGGGAACCGAAAGTTCCCGCAGCGCCTCCGACGTAGTCTCCCGCGGCAGCTTAGCCGGCAATGCCGCTAATTTGATGATCAAAAATACCTTCATCGAGGTTGAGTACTCACAGTTGTGCAAGTACAAGCAAAACTCCCCCGGAGATATGTTCATCACGCAAAAAAACCCGAGCGACGGCAGGGTGATTACAGCATTATCGGATGGGCTTGGCTCCGGGATAAAAGCCGGTGTTCTTGCAGGGCTTACCGCCACAATGGCAGTTAAATTCATCTCCTTTAATATTCCGATAAAACGCGCCTCTGAAATCATAATGAACACCCTGCCTGTGTGCAGTGAGCGCGGAATCAGTTACGCGACATTCACCCTGATTGATATTTCACAGGACGCGACGGTTAAGGTTTTGGAGTACGATAACCCGCCCTGCATACTTATCCGGCAAAAGACAGTTGTGGAGCTGGAAAAGGAAAAAAACGCTTTCCACAGGCAGGATAAGACGACAGGACCCAAAAACGAAACTGCGGTATTTTATTCCCGCTTTACCGCGCAGCACGGCGACCGGCTGATTTATTTTTCAGACGGGGTAAGCCAGGCCGGTATGGGTACAAAAGTAAATCCATTCGGCTGGACCGCGAAAAAAGCTCATGCATTCGCCCTTGAACAAGTTATGCGCAACCCGGAAATAAGCGCCCGCGATCTTTCCCATTCAATCGTCCAGCAGGCTTCGCAATTCGACATAGGAAAACCAAAAGATGATATATCCTGCGGCGTTGTGTATTTCCGTAAACCCAGAGACATGATGGTGCTTACAGGTCCTCCGATGCACCGCGAGAGCGTTTCTGAGATGGCAGGCCTCTTCGCTTCCTTCTCCGGGAAGAAAATATTATCAGGGGGAACAACCGCTACCATCATCAGTGAAATATTAGGGAAAGAAATTAAAGTCAACATGAGAAGTTATGACAAAAACATTCCCCCCTGGTCGGACATGGAAGGAGCGGATTTAGTCACAGAAGGCATTATCACTCTTGCGGCGGTTTCAGAAATGCTTGAGCATCACGGCGAGATTGATACATACACCGCGAAACAAAACGCCGCGACCCGAATAGTGAATATGTTTATGGACAGCGACCGGATCACTTTTATAGTAGGCACTGCAATCAACGAAGCCCACCAAGACCCCAATATGCCCGTGGAACTTGACATAAGGCGCAACGTAATAAAACGCATGGCATCATTATTGAAAGAAAAATTCCGCAAGGAAATTGTGATAAAATATTTTTAAAAAAGGGGTAAAGCAATGAAAAAACACAAAGTAACAATATGCACCGGCACCGCATGTTTTGTCATGGGCGGCTCGGAACTGCTGCTTTTGGAAGAAATGCTTCCTTCCGATCTTAAAGCGGTTACGGAGATTGAAGGCTCTCCTTGCAGCGGTATTTGCAACCGCAGTGAATACTCAGGAGCGCAAGCCGACCACGCGCCCTTCGCGCAGGTTGACGGAAAAATTATAGAACAGGCAAGCGTTCAAAAAATTATAGAATGCCTTAGAACATTGGAAGGTTAATTATGCTTAACATGAACAATAACGCCCACAGGCTCAAAAGGGAAATACTGGTACGTCTCACCAAGATCCAGCTTGAAGGCAAACTTGATGAAGCTGTTGATAAAATACCCAAAGAACTTGCTCCGCTCGGGAGCGCGTCGATCCGCTGCTGCATCTACCATGACAGGGAAATAATCCGCCAGCGTGTTATTGCAAGACTCGGATGGAGTTTAGAAGATTACGATGATGAAAAACGGATTGCGGAATACGCGAGGGAAGCTCTGGCGCGGGAAAAGCCGATCTGGCCTATACACACAGTGATTGACGAAGCCTGTAATGCCTGTGTGCGTTCTCATTTTATGGTAACAAACGCCTGTCAGGCTTGTCTTGCGCGTCCGTGCCTGACCAACTGCGGCAAGAAAGCGATTGAAATAAAAGACGGCAGGTCGTGGATTGACGGCAGCAAGTGCGTTAGCTGCGGCTTGTGTTTGCAAAATTGCCCCTATAAAGCGATTATTAAAATTCCGGTTCCATGCGAGGAAGCCTGTCCTGTGGGAGCTATTACTAAAAATGAAAGCGGCAAGGAACGCATCGATTACCACAAATGTATCGCCTGCGGCAATTGCATGAGAGAATGTCCCTTTGGCGCACTTGTGGATAAAAGCCAATTGTTTGATGTTGTTAAACACATTATGGCAGGTAAGAATATTGTCGCCATGTACGCTCCCGCTGTTGCCGCTCAGTTCCGTGTAGAAAGCGGTCAGCTTGAAGGCGCACTTCTTGCCTCAGGTTTTTCGGGCGTTGTAGAAGTGGCGCTTGGCGCGGACATCACCGCGGACAGGGAAACTGAAGAATTTGAAGAGCGCGCGAAACAGGGTGATAAGATGATGACCACATCATGCTGCCCTGCCTATGTACGCGCGGTGCGCCTCCATGTGCCGCAGCTTGCGGATTGTATTTCCACTACCCATACCCCGATGCACTACACCGCAGAAATTGCCAAAAAAGATTACCCGGGCTGTATTACTGTTTTTATCGGACCGTGCCTTGCCAAACGGCAGGAAGGTATGGACGATGACCTCGTTGATTACGTCATTTCAATTGAAGAAATCGGTTCTCTATTCGTCGCCAAAAATATTGACGTGGCAAAAGTGCAGGCCGTTCCGGGAAAGAAACTCCCCACCTCAAGCGGAAGGAACTTCGCTAAATCAGGCGGCGTGGCTCAGGCAGTAAAAGCGCGGTTAAAAGACACTTCACTTTTAAAAGAAGCGATCATTGACGGTCTTGATAAAGCAGGCATGAAACGCCTCGCCGAGTTCGGCAAAATAAACGCGGGCGAGCTTGCCTCCGCCGCGGACACGCCGAATCTTGTTGAAGTAATGTCCTGCCAAGGCGGCTGTATCTCGGGGCCATTGGTGGTAACCAATCCGAAAGTTGCACTTATGCAGTTGGGGAAGTATGCGGAAAAAGGCGCTTAGTTTCTGTAACTGCTGACAATTTACCGTTATCACTCCGCTGATCGCAATTTATTTTTTCGCGTTCCTTCGCAATAAAAAAATCTTGAAACAAATCAAATAAATATTAACCGCAAAGGCGCACCAAGGCGCACTAAGGAATTATTTTTTCTGCTTTAGTGCGCCTTCTGCGCCTTCGTGGTTAAAAAATATTTTCCCGCCAAGCCGCAAAGTTTCGCAAAGATTGCCAAGCTTATATTTATTATCTTCGCGCTCTTCGTGATAAAAAAATCTTGAAACAAATCAAATAAATATTAACCACCAAGGCGCGCAAAGGCGCACTAAGTATTTATTTTTTCGCCTTGGTGCGCCTTCTGCGCCTTCGTGGTTAAAATAAAAGTTCGTATTAGTTTGAGTGGTTAGTGGTAAAAAATTAATACGCTGGTTATAAATATTTTAAATGGATTCATCAGCCATTTCCCGCCCAGTCGTAAATTTCTGGGTGTAGTTTTTTGTCAATAAGAATATCAGCGTTAGATGAGCAGTATAAGAGCTTATAACGCATGAAGCATTACTTTACGTAAAATTGAATTCAAACGCGTTTGATATCCTTTACCTCCCTGTTTAAGCCACGCCACAATATCGGCATCAAGTTTACAGGTAACGGAAACTTTAATCGGTTTAAATAATTTACGATCCTGCCAAGGATGAAAATTTGAGGTATCATTAAATTCCTGTATTTCGGAGCAATCTATATCTTCATCCTTTATAGCATCTACCTTCTTCCATTCTTCTTTACTAACTTTAGGTAATGTTTGAATAGTGTAACTAACCGTTCTCATAATATATACTCCTTTCATTTTTTTTTGCTTTTCTGGCGGAAATAATGTGTACTGTGTCAGAATCAGGTTCGGTAAAATTAACGAATAATAACCGATTTTCTGCCATCCCTAAAGTAATTATACGATCTTCTTCATGACTACTATGTTTTTCGTCATAAAATTCTTTCCGCATGGGGTCTAAAAAGACATATGCAGCTTGAATGAAACTAATTTTATGCTTTTTTATATTTAGTATGTTCTTCTTTTCATCCCATGTAAAACGCACGTCGACCTCTATAATACATATTATTTAATATGTATAAAAATGTCAATATGAAAATGTACTTATTCTCTTTGTCATGGTTCACCCCTCCCTCCGCGTGAGTATTTTCACGGTTTTTCGTGAAAAAACACTCATGACAAATTCCGCGTGTGAGGTGACAATTAATACAATTTATTTTTATGGAGGTTTTTCAAATGAAAAACGCAAAGAGATTTTTGGGAATTATTGCCATAACGGCGATAATCGGATTTGGGTTTACCGCTTGTGATGACGGTGGCGGTAATGGCGGCGGTGGCGGCGGCGGTGGAAGCGTTCCAAAAACCGTAACCTTCAGTCTGGATAAAGTTGATGAAACAACCTTCACAGTAACTGTGGAAGGTGCGGAATGGAAGACAACAATAGAAAATGCCAATTTTTTTCAATTCTCTACCGATCAAAATAACAGTCAAAAATTTAATCCGATAGCTGAATATGAAAAAACCAGTGATACAGTATATACTGTAACTGTAGTCAACGAGCTTATTAAAGACTCACCCACTGAGGTGACAGTTACATTTAGAGACGATATTAAAAACTATTTAGGTTCCGTGGGTAACTCATATACTACCGGAGGTCTTCCCGTTGATTATCCTAATGGTACAACTACCTATCAGTTAAAATCCGGTAAAGAAAGCGTTTCATTAACGATTCCCGCTTATTCCGAATAAAAACCGTTTTTAAGCAATGGTTGCTGTAAAGCAAACAATGGAACACCCCGAAAACCATTTGGAACCACAAATGGTGTCAGGCACTGTTTTGATGGTGTGCCTGGCGCCACTTGTGTAGATATGGTTTTTTTATTTTATTTATAAAATCAGTAATATTAAATAAATTCAAAAACTGTTCTAAGACAGCTATTAACTTTATCAAGTATAGGTTTCGGTAACATAACAACATGATCAGTTAGATCGCATTTATCAACAGTTGCAATTTGAGAAAAATTTATTACCGATGTCTTTTCCAAACCGGAAACCGTTTTTTCCAATAATAAATTCCCAGGCAAAGAAGCTAATTCCGTATTTGATGTTATAGCCGCGCAAATTACAGTATTAATTTTACTTCGGTTAAATTCATTGCTTTGAATAATCAATACCGGACGGCGTTTTGCCGGAGCAGAGCCGTTAGGATCAGGCAAATTCGCCCACCATATTTCACCGCGAATCATCTACCAATCTTCTTCCCTAAGTAATTTATAGTTCACAGCTTTTATATCAGCAGCAAGACAGGAAGTATGTTTTTCGTAATAGCTATTAAGTTTATCTGTTATGAATTCTTCCGCTTTTGTTGAAGTAAATGAAAGAATTACAACCCCCGCCGGTATTTCACGAGGAACAACAAGAGTAATACGGCGATCAGAAGGAATCTCAACTGTTTGTGTTATAGTCATAGGATAAATATAACATGAAAATTCATCAAAATCAAGTTTTCAAGGTAATTCCATAATGTATGCAAAAGGAATTAAGCCATTCTCACTTTATTCACAGCTTTCCCTTGTCGCTTGAAAATAGAATAATATTTACATAAAATATAATTATATACTAAACAGTAAGCGGAGAAATTAATGAGCGCTAATGAAAAGATTGGATATCAGTACACTGCCAAGAATGTAATTTTGTCGATATTGGTTGGTATTATTTTTATAGCAGGGGCTGTCCTGGCTTTTGGTCTTTTATTTATACCCCAGAGGATGGTCTTAAGGGGAAGCCAATACCCGCCGTCAGTGCCGGAGATTGCAGTGTCTGTTTTCGGAGTGATCGGCGTTATTATGATTATTGCCGCGGCGGCAGGCGCTATAAAATCCTATATGATGAAAAGTACAAACGACGGCACAGGAACATATCTGAAACACACGAAGCACAGGGGATTCGAAGGCAAAAACGGCAGAGACAGAGGACGTTACGATTACTGGCTGGTATATTATTCCTACACCGACGAGGAAGGGAAATGTCGTGAATCAAAATTTTTCTGCGACAATTTAAGCAATGTGCTTGCATTAAAACATATAGGCGCTTTTCCGATAAAATACCGAGGCAGGCGGTCAGAATTAAATGTTGACAAAGAAAGTTTAAATCAATGTAAACAATTTATTGACGAATCTGCTCGTGTTGAAAAAGATGAACTTACAGCGGAAGACAAAGCTATGTTAAAAGCTGAAGATTTTGTAATGACTCAGTGGTATTTACGCATACCTTTAAAAATATTTTCCGCCATAGCTCCGTACATGAAAAGTTTTAATTCCAGACGCGTTAAAAAATGACAGGCGCTTTTATTTTATTCACAACCTTCCCTATCACATACGCAATGCCAAAGCCCGCGAAAACTGAAATAACACGGTCGATGATATTAATCGGAATACGGGACACAATTTCCATTAAAACAAGCGGAAGTCCTCCGTAAAAATCGGAATGTTGCGACGCGGGATTTACGGACTGCGGCGTTTTAATAATTTCTATAAAGAAAGCGATAAGACCTCCCATAATGCTTATCGCGAAACATAAAATAAAAGAAAGAAGCATAAGGACAAAAATTATGCTCATTATATTATCAAGGCGGCGGCTCTTAAAAAAACTTGCGCTTCGCAGGTTTTCGGTTTCGTTTTTATCATTTATAAAAGTTAACTCCGAGAGGAATATACGGGTAAACTCCCATGTTATAAACGCCGTTAAAATATTACAAAGCGTAAAAAGATAGCCTTCCCATCCCCAAAAACTAATCGTATGCCCAATTATATTTGTCAGTATGCCTGTAATACATCCCCAGAAAAGCCCCCCGATAAATGTAACGGTAATCGTAAGAACCGTGTCCATGTACAGAGGAAGCCCTATGCCGCTTCCCGCGAATACCTTGTTAAAAAATATATTTAGCGCCGTTCCGAAAATACATAACAGGAACATTAATGCCGTTTTACGCATAGGATTATGTTACCACAATATGATACAATGTTGCTATGCAGTCGGACGCACAATTTTTCTTTCAGTTGATGTGGCTCTATGTAATAATGATTATCTTTCTTATGATAATCATGTGCTTTTTGTATTTTTACAAAAAGCAGGCTCAGAGAAATGAGCGTATGACTATCGCGTTTTCGCAGCACATTATAGAAGGAATGGATTTGGAGCGGAAGCGTATTTCGCGCGAGCTTCATGACGTTATACTGCCGCAGGTCATGGAGCTTCCTGTCGGTTTGCAAATCAGGGCAATCTGTATGGAGCTTATGCCGCCGGATTTTACAAGACTTCCCTTTAAGGAATTACTTGCGGATATTTGCGACAAGTTCAAGAAGCAAACAGGAATTGAATGTGGTTTTTTTATAGAAGATGATTTGCCGTTTTCAAAAATAAGCGCTGAAAAGCTTCTTCATCTTTACCGCATGACGCAGGAAATATTTACAAATATCGGTAAACATTCAAAAGCGAAAAAAGCCACGCTCGTAGTAAGGCGCAGTAACGAAGGAATATTAATATGCGTTTCTGATGACGGCATAGGAATAAGCGGCAGCCGGGAAGGTATCGGCATGGAAAGCCTCAGGCAAAGAGCGGCTATAATCGGCGCGAAAATTGATTTTATCAGCGAAAGCGGAAACGGGCTTATGGTAAAAATTGAATTTATCCCGCAAATCACTATGGATGCTAAACAATGAAAACCATATTTATTATGGAAGACCACCCGATTGTGTCGGAGAGTCTTGCTTCATTTTTTAATGAAACGGGCAAATGGAATGTTTTAGGATCATCTTCATCTCTCTCGGACGCTAAAGAAAAAATTCAACACTTAGAAAATATTGATGTTTTGCTCATGGACATTCTGCTTCCCGACGGCTGGGGTCTCGACATAATCCCGTGGTTAAAAGATCAAAATGAAAAAATGCCGCTTTTAGCCGTCTTTACCGCCTTTGATGATTACAGCTATGTCAGCACGGCGCTCAATCTCGGCGTAAAGGTTTATTTGACAAAACTGCGGAATAAAGAAAAACTGGAAAACGCGATATTAAGCGCTTTTGACGGCATTATTTGCATCGATGAAGACGCGCAGAGAAGAATAAATAAAATTACATCCTTAACCGATATGCTTACAAACCGTGAAACGGAAATATTAATAAACGTGAAAAAAGGTTTGACCAACGAAGAAATCGCCGCTAATTTAGGCATAAACCCGCGGACCGTCTCGAATATTATCTCTTGCATACTGGACAAAACAGGCATTAAAAACAGACGCGCGCTGGAAAAAATATAGAGGCTTGTTTTACAACAAGCCTCCAAAAGATTTTAATATTTCATCACTGTACTTAGACGAAGTTTTCGGATTTATTCAACCTTAAATCTGTTTACTTCCTTAATCAACTTATTAATCGCTTCTCTATTCTTAATACTGATGTCATTAACTTGCGTAACAGCGATGTTAATTTGCTCTGCTCCTGTCGCCATTTCGTTCATACCAGAAGCGATTTCCTGTGTCACTTTTTCAAGATTCAAGCTCTCCTTAATAACTTCCTGTGAGCCGTTAAGCATTTCCGATGAACTTCTGCTAACCTGTCTGGTTACCTCTTTAACACTGCTTATGCCTTCCAGCGTCTGCTTGGAACCTTGCTCCTGTTCTTCCATCGCGCGGCGGATTATATTTTCCTGCTGGGACACTGTTCTTACGTTTGTATCAATCGCTTCAAATCTGTTAAGAACATTTTCTGTGGATTTGGAAATCTTGTCGATGGATTCCTTTATCTTTTTGAGTACTGTACTGATTGTTTTGGATTGTTCGCTGGAACTTTCAGCGAGCTTTCGGATTTCGTCGGCGACAACGGCAAAGCCTTTTCCTGATTCCCCCGCGTGAGCGGCTTCAATTGCGGCGTTCATACTAAGCAGGTTCGTCTGGCTTGAAATGTTTTGCATAACAGAGTTGATTTCCAATAGACCTTCTGATTCCCGGGAAATTTCCTGAATGTCAGACGCGACTTCCTGTAAGCCGCCGCGTCCGTCTTCTGAAGCGATCGTCAGGTTCTTTACATTGGCACCGTTCTTCTCAAGCGTGTCGGTAACAGAGGCGATATTGGCTACCATTTCTTCGATTGCGGCCGATGCCTGTGATACGTGCGTATTCTGATCTTCAACATTTAAACTCAACTTTTTAATATTTCCCGTAACCTGTTCCATAGTGGCATTGGTTTCGGTTACACTGGCGCTCTGATTTATAACCCTGCCTTTGATGCTTTGAATATTGGACGTTATTTCGTTTACAGCGGCGGCGGTCTCGTTCATGTTGCTCGCGAGCTCATTTCCTATTTCAGATAAAATATCGGCTTCCTTTTTGATTATTAAAATCAGCTTTTTTATCTTATCTATTGTCTGATTGAAGTAACGGGAAAGGTCGGTAATTTCGTCTTTTCCTTTTTCCGCGATTTTAACGGTGAGATCACCTTCGCCCTGCGCTATATCTTTTAATGTCAGCGCTACGTTTACGACCGGCATCATTGTGAAATGAAGGACAAAGTATATTATTACTGCCACCGCCACGGCAATTACAAGCGCGAGAAAAATGGTCAGCTTTGTCATATCGTTTACTTCGGATAAAATATAATCTTCTCTTGCCGCGACCATGACAGACCAGAACTTGTCTGAATTGCCGATATGGGCGGGCGCAAAGAAAGTTTCCAAAGTTGTATGCATTGCAGGGGAATACGAAGAGCTGTGAAGAGTGGTTCCTTCAGTAACGGCTTTAATTGCGCCCTGCAGATCCCCGCCTAAAAATCCTTCCGTATCTCTCATATTCTTACCAATACGATCTTTGAATGTATGCGCTAGTACGGTTCCGTCGTTCGCATAAATAGCCATCAATGATATTTCATCGTTCTCATTGACGGTTTTCTCCAATACATCCTGCATTTGCTCGATATTCACAAGATATCCGATAGCTCCTACAATCTGCCTTGCATTATCATCAACAATAGGTCTCATCATTCTAACCACATACCCATCCCTCCCGAGAATTTGCCTCTGGAGGGGAGGTTCTACCCTGTCTTTTAAGTTGTTGATATTGATACTGTTCAGGTATGCATATGTGGCGTCTATATCAGTATTTACTCTTACACGTATGTCGCCGGTTTCTCTTGTATAACTCATCGCGTACTGCCCTGTTGGACCGGAACCTGTCCTGCCGATCATCTGCGCGTCCAGGCCGTCAAGGGCGTTAGGTCTCCAAACCGTATAAATCTGTAAATACTCAGGATTGGCTTCCATGACCGATAACATCATCTCGTCAAAACGGTCCCGCCGTTCTCCCGCCGCGAATCTCTCGTACTGAGAAAATATATTCTCAAGGGTACCAAGCATCGTAAAACGGGCATTTTGCCTGCCTTCCCAGAACGTAGCCTCTTTGTCTGCTATTAAATGAATTACATCTCTGTTCAGCTTAATCGCAATTTCTGACGAACTGTTAAGCAGAATAATCGAGATTGTTGCAACAACGACAATCAGTATGGCAATTACCATAATACTTAACCTAAATTTAAGTTTCATTTTTTTCCTCTCTAAATATTAATTAAAACGACAGCGGACTACCTTACTATCCAATCTATTTATATAATAGGGACACACCCTCTATATACCTTAAGTATATAAGCAGTTTATAAAAAACGCCTCAATTATGTTTAATATTTTTGTTCATAATTTCAGACGATGTTATAATGTTACTATATTTTAACGGTTTTTTCAAGATCTTTTTTGATTATTTACCGCAAATTATTAATCAGACGGTTTTCAAGTCTGCCTCTATTTTGCGATACCTCCACACCGGCTAGATAACCGGTTTACGGCACTATCAGGATTAATCAACTTTTACCAGCCGCTTAATACAGCGGCAGTATTTCTAATTATTAATGCTTTCTGCTATGCGCTGTTTTTAAACGCGCTATCGCGCGGGCAATCGCGGTGTGCGCGCGCAGATACTCGGTATGAGACAAATTACCGCGTAAACGTTCCTCGGCGCTGCGAAGGGCTTTTTCGGAACGCTGCACGTCAATATCCTCAGCCCACTCCGCTGTATCTACAAAAAACTCAATTCCTGCCGCGGACACGTCCATAATCCCCTGTCCCAGAGCCGCGCTGCGCCATGTGCCGTTTTCCTCAACATTTAAAAGGCTGTCCGAAACTACCGCTATGCTCGGCATATGGCCGGCCATTATGCCCATTTCCCCTTCCGGCGTTTCCGCGATAATCTGCGTTACTTCGCCGTTAAAGAAGACTTTTTCGGGAGTAAGAATTGAGAGCTTAACGTTTTTTTGCATCTTCGTATACGTCCTCAATCGTGCCTTTCATATAGAAGCAATCCTCCGGAATGCTATCGCATTTTCCTTCAAGTATCTCTTTGAATGAACGTATCGTGTCTTTTAACGGAACATATTTCCCGGGATTGCCGGTATAGGTTTCTGCTACGTTGAACGGCTGCGACATAAAACGCTGAATTCTGCGCGCGCGGTTTACGATTATTTTATCCTCGTCAGATAATTCCTCCATTCCGAGTATGGCGATAATATCCTGTAATTCAGCGTAACGCTGCAATGTTTCCTGCACATGACGCGCCGTACTGTAATGTTCCTCGGACACGATAGACGGCTCCAACATTCGTGATGTACTTTCCAGCGGATCAACCGCGGGATAAATTCCCATTTCCACAATGGCGCGTGACAAGACCGTTGTAGCGTCTAAGTGCGCGAAAGTGGTCGCAGGAGCAGGGTCAGTCAAGTCGTCCGCCGGAACGTATACGGCTTGAACAGATGTGATTGAACCTTTATGGGTAGAAGTGATGCGCTCCTGCAACGCGCCCATCTCATTCGCTAAGGTAGGTTGATAACCAACCGCTGATGGTATGCGCCCCAATAACGCGGAAACTTCGGAACCAGCCTGGGTAAAACGAAAAATGTTATCGATAAAAAGCAGTACGTCCTGCCCGGCAACATCACGGAAATACTCCGCCATTGTAAGCCCCGTAAGAGCGACGCGCATACGCGATCCGGGCGGCTCATTCATCTGCCCGAATACCATCGCAGTTTTTTTGATTACGCCTGATTCGGTCATCTCAAGCCACAGATCATTTCCTTCGCGGGTGCGCTCTCCAACGCCTGTAAACACAGAGTAACCGCCGTGGACAGTCGCGACATTATGGATCAGTTCCATAATTAAAACGGTCTTGCCTACGCCCGCGCCGCCGAACAATCCAATTTTTCCGCCCTTTGCGTAAGGCGCCATAAGATCGATTACCTTGATTCCTGTTTCCAGCACTTCGGTTATGCCGCGCTGATCCGCGAAGCTGGGCGGACTGCGGTGAATTGCCCACCGCTCCTTGCCTTTAACTTCTTCTTTTTTATCAATCACCTTGCCGAGTACATTGAAAACACGGCCAAGCACATCTTCGCCGACAGGGACTGTAACAGGTCCTCCGGTATCGGAGGCTTCTACGCCTCTTACAAGCCCTTCAGTGGGGGACAAAGATACGCAGCGTACAGTATCGTTGCCGATGTGCTGCAGCACCTCCGCCGTTATAATGCCGCCGGGGCCTGTGCTCCCCGGGAGCAAAATTTCTACGGCGTTATTAAGTTCCGGAAGATTGCCGTCCGGAAAGTGAATGTCCAGTACAGGACCGATAACCTGCGATATTTTCCCGATCATATCTGCCTCCTATTCCATAGATGCCGCGCCCGCGACAATTTCTGTGAGTTCCTGCGTGATGGAACCCTGGCGCACGCGGTTGTACTTCAATGCTAACTTGCGGAGCATTTCATTCCCGTTTTTTATAGCGCTGTCCATGGCTGTTACGCGGGAATTCAACTCACACATCCATGCCTGTGTCAGGCAGCTAAATATATAACCCCTAAGATATTGGGGGATCAATGTTTCTAAAACGGCATCAGGCGAAGGTTCATATTCCGAAAAGTGAACCACTGCTTCCTTGGAAGCAGACGCTTCTGCCAGCATTTCAGGCGACAGAGGGAAAAGCCTTTCTATCGAAGGGATCATTCGTACAGCGGAATGGAAATAGGTGTAGATAATGTCAAAGCTATCCACCTCGTCATTGTCAAATAAATTCATCAGCTTTTCGGCAATATCACTGGAAGTGTCCAATGACGGATTTTCCGCCGCGGAAATAAAGCTCTCTTCAAGCGGCACCAGAGTATGCGATGCAGACCTGTTTATTCGTACAAATTTACCGTAGCCTACACGTCCGATAGTCAGCACTTTTACAACTGTCTTTTCATCTACAGCCTGTGTTGCCAGTTTCATTACATTTTGATTGTAGCCTCCGGCTAATCCTTTATCAGCCGAGATAACGAGTAGGCCGCGCTTTTTAATTTCTTTTCCGGTATCGAGATACTTGCTTTTCGATTCGCAGTCTTTTAATACAGACGCGATAGCAAGCCGTATGCGATCATGATAAGGCTGGCTCCGCTCAAGTATTTTACGCGCTTTTACGATATGCGCGCCGGCGATCAATTTTTGAGCGTTGGAAATCTTGACTGTCTGTTTTATGCTTTTCATGTGATCGCGAAGATTACCTTTGTTGCTCATATCAATACCGCCTTATTTCCGCCCGGTTTTGCTTGACGGCGCGGGGGATGGATGGAATCCCTGCGCGTAAGAAACGCACATTTCCCGCACCTTCGCTTCCGTCTCAGGGGATAACTGCCCCGCCTCACGGATTGCGGCGAGTACACCGGCCGCCTTATCCTTAAAATACGCAATAAGCCCGCTATTGTAACGCAGCACATCAATGGTAAATATTTTTTCCAAAAAACGTTCCTTGGCGTTAAATAAAATAATGACCTGCTCTTCCATCGGGATGGGAGTGTGTAAACCTTGTTTGAGGGTTTCCATCAATTTCGCGCCGTGGTTCAATCTCTCGCGTGTCGAGATGTCGAGGTCGGAACCGAACTGCGAGAACACCTGTAGTTCGCGGTACTGCGCAAGCTCTAAGCGCAAAGAGCCTGCAACGCGTTTCATCGCCTTTGTCTGAGCCGCGCCGCCGACGCGGGAAACCGATAAACCTACATTGATCGCCGGACGAAAACCGGAGTGAAACAATTCGCTCTCTAAGAAAATTTGTCCGTCTGTGATAGATATTACGTTGGTAGGAATGTACGCGGAAATATCTCCGGCTAATGTTTCGATGATAGGAAGCGCGGTAATAGAGCCGCCGCCTATATCATCTGATAAGCGGGCTGCGCGTTCTAAAAGCCGCGAATGTAAATAGAAAACATCACCCGGATATGCCTCGCGCCCCGGCGGCCGTTTTAGAAGCAGCGACATTGTTCTGTATGCAACAGCGTGTTTTGATAAATCGTCATAAACGATAAGCACATCGCTGTGATCGCTGTACATAAATTCTTCCGCTATCGCGCAAGCGGCATAAGGGGCGAGGTATTGAAGAGGAGCTGAGTCTGATGAGGAGGAACAGATGACGATGGTATGATCCATGGCATTATTTCGATGCAATGTATCGACAATGCCCGCTACAACGGACGCTTTTTGCCCGATTGCGACATAGATACACAGCACCCCTGTGTCCCGCTGATTAATAATGGCATCCACAGCGATAGATGTTTTACCGGTCTGCCTGTCTCCGATGATCAACTGGCGCTGCCCGCGTCCGATAGGAATCATCGAATCAATTGATAAAACGCCGGTTTGCATCGGCACCTTTACAGGCTGACGTTCGGTTACGCCGGAGGCAAGCGCCTCAACGGGACGGGTTTTATCGGTATTAAGCGCGGGGCCGTTATCTATCGGCTCGCCTAAAGGGTTAAGCACGCGCCCAAGAAGCTGCTTCCCTACAGGCACATGCATCGTACGGTTTGTACGTTTAACTTTTGATCCTTCGCGCACGCCTTTGGTTCCTGAAAATAATACGCAGCCAATGCTGTTTTCTTCCAGATTGAGAGCCATGCCTGTATTGCCGTTCGCGAACTCCAGAAGCTCTCCGTTCATGCATCCCAAAAGCCCGTGTACATGCGCAATGCCGTCGCCGATCTGGATAACCGTGCCGGTCTCTTCCAAATCCTTGTTAAAATCGTACCCCTCCAAACGCTCCAACAGGAAACGGCTGATTTCACCCGGTTTAACCTGCATATAAAAACCCCCTATATAAAAGCCGCCGCAAAACTAACAAAAGTTTCGTAACAAGCTACGCTTTCCGAATCAACTTGCCCATATCTACCAATCTGGCGCGAAGAGAGCAATCCCAGCTTAATCCGTCACATTCGGCGACAAAACCGCCGAGCAGACTTTTATCAACTTTATAATTTAATCTGATATTTTTTTTATTTTGAGGATCATACAAACCTTTTTCCCCCGAGGCATCTATCAATTTTTCTTTAACATCGGATGGAACATCCGCAGATGAGTCATCCGAATAAACATCCAAGTGCAGATCGATCACTCCCATTTCTTTGCAAGCCATTTTGTCGAACGCAGCCGCTATTTGTTCAATATCACCAATACGGCGCATATTTGCCAATAGGCAAAAGAACCGTTTAGTAAGCGGATGGAAATTACCGCCGAGCGCGTACTCCACCGAAGCAAGCTGATCTCTGATGGGGAACACAGGCGCGGAAAAAACCGCGCGGCTTTGATTAAACTCAGGAGCGAGAAAATTTATATCCTGCGCGATTTGCGCCAGGGCGTTTTCTTTTTTTGCCGCCGTAAGCAAAACCCCGGCATAACGGACTGCAGCGTTAGTCATGACTCATACCGCTTTTTCGAAGCCTCAGCGGCGATGCTTCCAGAATGGAATTAATAAGCGCGCGGTTCTTTTCGCTGTCCATTGATGATTCGACAACTGCAGCCGCCGCGCCCAAAGCTAATGTGATAACAGCTTCACGCGACTCGGACATAATCTGCTGATACTCTCGCGCCGCTTTTTCTTCGCCCGCTTTAATTATGCTATGCGCCTTTGCTTCCGCCTCGGCAATTATACGGTTATATTCACGCCCTGCGCGTTCACGAGCTTCGTTTGTTTTGTCCGAAATTAAACGATCAAGCTCCGCATTTTGATTAACACGCCGCGTTTCCATATCGGCGATAACCGCTTTTGCTTCTTCGGCGCTGTGCAGCATATCGTCAACGTCTTTTTGCCTTGTGTCGATAATGTTCATCAGCGGTTTCCATAGAATGCGCGATAAAACAAACATCAGAACGATGAGCGAAAAAGCGACAAGAATCTGTTCAGGTATGTAAAAATCAAATATGTTCATTTAGGATCACCCGTTTCCAATAATGATGAACGCGACCAATAATCCGTAAATCGCGCATGCTTCCGCAAGCACAATTCCAAGAAATGTAATCATGCGTATCGACTTTTCTTTTTCAGGCTGACGCGCGATACCCTGACTGCCGCCGCTTGCCGCAAGCCCTATACCGATGGCGGCTCCCGCGCCGGCGAGTGTCGCGGCTCCGGCCGCAATCAACGAAGAGCTCGCTTGGGTATCTCCAATAATGATGAACGCGACTAATAACCCGTAAATCGCGCATGCCTCCGCAAGCACAATTCCAAGAAATGTAATCATGCGTATCGACTTTTCTTTTTCTGGCTGACGCGCGATACCCTGACAGCCGCCGTCCGCGGCAAGCCCGATTCCGATAGCGGCGCCCGCGCCGGAAATTGTCGCGATACCCGCGCCGATCAACGACGGATTTACATCAGCGGCGGAAATTATAATAAACGAGACCAGCAATCCGTATATCGCGCATGCTTCCGCGAGGACTATCCCCAGAAATGTAATCATGCGTATCGATTTTTCTTTTTCTTCCTGCTTGGCGGTCGCCAATGATCCGCCGCTCGCGGCGATACCGATTCCTACGGCGGCTCCGGCGCTGGCGATCGCGGCGATACCCGCGCCTATCAAACTTGTATTAGCTCCCTCGCCGGGAATAACAATTAACGCAATCAATAAACCGTAAATGGAACAGGCGCTCCCCATGATAATACCAAGAAAAGTTATCATGCGAATTGATTTTTCCATTCCGGGGTTCAAGGCAATCGCGCGGGAACCGCCGCTTGCCGCGATACCGATTCCAATCGCGGAACCGAATCCCGCAAAAACGGCAACTCCTGCTCCAATCAATGCTGCGTTCATGTCATCCCTCCATCATCCTATTATACATCGAACCGAAGACCATTGATATTCAGACCAAAGGTCTGACGGTTCACATTATCCCTCAACTTCTACAGCCTGACCTATGTAAAGGCAGGTCAGAAAAACAAAAATATACGCCTGCAAGATGCCGTCAAAAAAATCAAAATACGCGGAAAAGGGAGCCGCGATTATCCCCATGGTATGATATATCAATTCCATTATTACAAACGCCGCCACAATATTTCCAAAGAGACGCAGGCAAAGAGACAGCGGCTTTGTGATGTACTCCATCAAGTTAAACGGCAGCATCATCGGTATCGGCGCAATAAGGCTTTTAGCGGTTCCTAAAAGACCTCTGTAACGAAAAGAGGAATAAATCACAATCGAGATTGTCATCAAGGCGAGCGGCATGGTAACGTTGATATCCTTTGTAGGCGGATATATGTTAACCCCCGGAACGAAATTAAGGACAGATAATAAATTAGCCATGCAAAGGAACAGAAACAAGGTACCTATATAGTTAACATATTTTTTATAATATGCGTCGCCGATAAAATCAACGCACATACCCCTTATAAACGACACAAGCATTTCAAGAATCACCTGTACCTTGCCGGGTCTTCGATTCAATTTCCGCGCGAGCAGCAAGCTCACAACAATAAGCAGCGCCATAACTATCCAGACGCAAAGGAGCGTATTACTAAGTACAAATTTGAAATTTCCAAACGAAAATTCGGCTATTAAGGAACGCTCCAGTTTATGAAAAACCTCATCCATCGTTTCTTTCCGGTAAAACCAACATATTTTTAGTATTGTAACATGGTTTTCCGTCAATAGTAAAGATCACGGTGTAATCAATTTTGATTATAAAGAGAATTTTACGCCTTCTCATCTTTAGGTTTATAAAATGACCTTATCAAAATATATGTTTATTTTGCCTAAAATTCTACATTTCTCCGATTATTCTATCGGATTATTTAGATTTGATTATTCTTGATTTTACTATATTTTCTTCTTTTTTCTATTATATTTATCTCAAAATCTTTTAAAATTAAACTTTCAGTTACCAATTTTAACATTTATATTTTCCATTAGGTTTACTTTATTTCACATATTTTATTTAAAATTTCTTCTGATATTTCATTTATTCCTAATATCTTTTTAGGATTATCGTAATCTTGGATTTTTTTATGAAGCTGTATTACATCATGCCATTTTCCAAATTTATATCCTGTCTTTTTATTTATTCCAATTTCTTTAAATCCGAATTTCTTATGAAATTTTTTGCTTTTTAAATTAGGCGCCGTATAACAAGCGTATGCATTTATGTATCCGAGTTCATACAATATTTTAAATAATTTATCATATAATTTATATGCTATACCTTTTCCATGATATTCCAATAATGTATATATAGATGTTTCAACATTATAATTATATGCCGCTCTTTCCTTGTATTGTGATGCATAAGCATATCCGGCTATTTTGCCATCTATTTCATATACTAAGAAAGGATATTTTCCAATGATTTTTTCAATTCTATTAGAGAATTCATTTAAATTAGGTACTTCCATTTCAAACGACACGGCGGTATTTTTTATATACGGTTCATATATTTTTAATATGCTGTTACTGTCATTTTTATCCGCTAAACGAATTTTATGATTCATTTACAATTCCTCACAATGTTAGATATTCTACAATGATTATATTTTAATAAATATATAAATTTTAGTCAATCTCAAATTACAATTTCGCATTACGCTATTGGTAACTTGCGTTTTTTAATAATACTGTTCAATATTTCCATTGTATTAAATTCATTATTTAATAAATTACTAATATTTTCTTCGAATTTATTTGGCAAAATATTACTATTATTTTTACATATTTCAATTAAACGTTTTTCTCCAGGGTGCTGTAATTCATAAATCGCAAATATTATATCAAAATAACTTGCCAGAAATACTGAAATTCTGTTATTAATGTTTACTAAATCTTTTCGATAAACTGCGTGTTCTATTTGCTTATCATAAGAAATTATATATCCTGAAAGTAATGCCATATTTCTTTTTATAATATTTTCCTTTAACTCTTTAGGATAAGGTATTGAAAAACGTTTCTTCATTTTCTTGTAATAATCATTTTTATCATATATTATAAAATTGCATGTCTCTGTATATTATTTCAATTTCAATACGGCAATAGTATTTGAAATTTCATTTATAAAATCATTTACATTTTTATTTATCATATTTTTACCCTTTTTCATTCAATTAAATAATTTTTTGTTATATTAATTAATTCTTCATAATTTACATTCTTAAAATCTGTTGCGTCTATATCAATTATTTTTCCAAGCCCTGTTTCTCCCATTCCGTTATTTTTATGCATTTCTTCAAATATTTCTTTTGTTTCTCCTGCTGATTTATGAACCCAATGCCGTTTCTCAATATTATCTCTTT